>QFCS01000511.1_pt1 | contig 64513 bp, 66 predicted proteins | sample 3576561 | NCBI WGS metagenome assembly QFCS01 | reverse complement strand
CGACTTCATGGCCTGTGCACTGTGGTCGGGACGGCGCTTCAGGACCTTCAACGTCATCGACGAATTCAACCGAGAAGGCCTTCGCATCGAGGTCGACACCAGCCTGCCGGCTGCGCGCGTCATCCGGGCCTTGAATGAACTGGTGGAGGTGCGCGGCGCGCCGCTGTCGATTCGCCTGGACAACGGCCCGGAATTCATCGCCCACGCACTGGCCCAGTGGGCGCAGAGCAAGGGCATCGCCCTGCAGCATATCCAACCCGGCAAGCCCACGCAGAACGCCTATGTCGAGCGATTCAACAAGACCTACCGTACCGAGGTGCTCGACTGCTACGTCTTCGACAGCCTGCAGGAAGTGCGTGACATGACGGCCGACTGGCTGCACCGCTACAACCACCACCGCCCCCATGAAGCCCTCGGCCGAATCCCACCGGTCGAGTACCGTGTAAAACTGTTCCCCAACCTCTACTTCTGACTGGCTCAGGAAATCGAGGGGACTTCAAACGTGGCCATGCGCCCGGGCAAGCGCAAGATGCTCGACAAGAGCACGCCCATGGGCGAGATCATGGACAGGCTGGAGCAGACCAAGGCGCGCATACGGGCGAAGGTGGAACACCCGTTTCGCGTGATCAAGCAGCAGTTCGTTCATGCCAAGGTGCGCTACTGGGGTCTGGCCAAGAACACGGCGCGCCTGACGATGCTGTTTGCGCTGAGCAATCTGTGGATGGTGCGCAGGCAAATCTTGAGGTAGCAGGGGTGAGTGCGCCTGCAGCCCGGGCGAGGCCCTGCGAGCCGGGGCAAAACGGCCGCCGAAGGCCGCAATCCGCTCCCGAAAACCTTCCGAATTCGACTTCCATGTCGACATCCGAAATCCATCGACTCAGCTCACACTGCGGCGGGGGGTTGCAGACCCTCCCTAGGTTATCGCGGCTGTCAAAGTCGAATTCATGTGACTTCAGCGGAGTTACTGCGTCACATCTTGCCGTTCCTCAAGCGCAGCGCGTTGCCAATCACCGAGACTGAACTCAAGCTCATGGCCAGCGCAGCGATCAGCGGCGACAGCAGCCAGCCTGTCAATGGATACAGTACGCCGGCCGCAATCGGGATGCCCACCGCGTTGTACAGAAAAGCAAACACCAAGTTTTGCTTCATATTGCCCACCGTCGCTTCGGACAATGCGCGCGCAACCGCAATCCCGCGCAGATCGCCCTTGACCAGCGTGATCTGCGCGCTGTTCATCGCCACGTCGGTCCCGGTACCCATGGCAACACCCACATCGGCCTTGGCCAGTGCCGGTGCATCGTTGATGCCGTCACCTGCCATGGCCACCACGCGGCCTTCCTTTTGTAATCTCTCTACCAGAAGCAGCTTGTCGGCCGGCTTGACCTCGCCGTGCACTTCGTCGATGCCCAGGCGGGCTGCAACAGCCTTTGCCGTGGTCAGTCCGTCACCGGTCGCCATCACGATGCGCAGACCGGATGCCTTGAGGGTGGCCAAGGCCTCCGGCGTGCTGGCTTTGACCGGATCGGACACTGCCAACAGGCCCATCAACTGTCCATCAACGGCCAGATACATCACGCTGGCACCTTCTGCGCGCAATGCCTCGGCCTGCGGCACCAGCGCACTGACCGACACACCGATCTGCTCCATCAGCGTGGTGTTGCCCAGGGCCAGCTGACGTCCGGCCACCTGCCCACGCACGCCAATGCCCGAGCCGGATTCGAAGTTCTCGGGTTTGTCCAACGACATGCCGCGCTCACGAGCAGCGCGCACGATCGTCTCAGCCAGCGGGTGTTCGCTGCCTTGGTCTAGGCTGGCGGCCAGGCGCAGCACCTCATCGGCATCAAAACCGGCCGCGGGAACGGTACGCTCAAACGTCGGGCGGCCTTCTGTGAGCGTCCCGGTCTTGTCAATGATGAGGGTGTCGATCTTGCGCATGTTCTCGATGGCCGCTGCGTCCCGGAACAATACGCCGTGGGTGGCGCCGCGACCGGTGGCGACCATGATGGACATGGGTGTGGCCAGACCCAGCGCGCAGGGACAGGCAATGATCAGCACGGCCACCGCGTTGATCAGGCCGAACACCCAACTTGGCTCGGGACCGAACAGACCCCAGCCGAAGAAGGTCAACAAGGCAATGCCCACCACAGCGAGGACGAAGTAACCCGCCACCACATCGGCCATGCGCTGCATCGGCGCTTTGGAACGCTGGGCCTGGGCCACCATCTGCACGATCTGCGACAGCATGGTGGACGCGCCGACGCGCTCCGACCGCATCACCAGCGCGCCGCTGGTATTGAGCGTGGCGCCGATCACTTTGTCGCTCACGCGTTTGGTGACTGGCATCGGCTCGCCCGTGAGCATGGATTCATCGATTGAACTGCTCCCTTCTGTGACCTCGCCGTCCACCGGTACTTTTTCGCCGGGACGCACGCGCAGCAAGTCACCTACATGAACATGGGTCAGTGGCACATCCTCTTCCGTGCCATCTTTGCGAATGCGCCGGGCGGTTTTTGGCGCCAGACGAAGCAGCGACTTGATAGCCGCTGAGGTCTGAGAACGGGCCTTGAGTTCGAGCACCTGCCCCAGCAGAGTCAGCGAGATGATCACGGCGGCGGCTTCAAAGTAAACGGCGACGCGGCCCATGGAGATGAACGAGTCCGGGAACACCTGCGGCGTGATCGTGGCAACCACGCTGTAGAGAAAAGCTGCACCCGTGCCCAGGCCAATCAAGGTCCACATGTTGGGACTGCGGTTAACAACGGACTGCCAGCCGCGCGAAAAGAAGGGCCAACCCGCCCAGAGAACAATCGGGACCGACAGCACCAGTTCGATCCAGGTCTGGGTAGTGGATTCAAACCACTGCAGCCGATGACCAAACATGGCCAAGACAGTGACCACCACGGTCAGCGGCAGCGTCCACCAGAAGCGGCGCTGGAAATCGCGCAACTCTGGGTTGTCATCGTCGTCCAGGTCAGGCAACAAGGGCTCGAGCGTCATGCCGCACTTGGGACAGTTACCCGGATGGTCCTGGCGAACCTCAGGGTGCATCGGACAGGTGTAGATCGCGCCGGCCACCGCTGAAGAGGCCTCCGCGGGTGGCTTGGGCGCGAGGTATTGAAGCGGGTTCGCAGCGAACTTGCCTTGGCACTTGGCGCTGCAGAAATAGAAGGTGCGGCCCTCGTGGGTCAACATGTGACCCGACTGCGCCGTGACGGTCATGCCACACACGGAGTCCTTCAGCTCCGTTGGCGAGGCCGTCTTGGATGGTGCACTGTTGCCGTGATGTGGGTGTGCCTTCATGTTCATCTTGCTATGTCCTGTCGTTGTGTAGACGTCCGGGCTCTGGCGAATGCCCGCCAAAGCTCACATGGCTGCTACCCCGCAAGAACACTGTCGCGCACGATGTCTCAACTGGATCATGCACGTGCACGTCAAGCCTGGACGAGATAGTTGCGCATCAGTCCAGCATCTTCGTGCTCCAGCATATGGCAGTGATACAGGAACAGCCCAGCGTAGTCCGAAAAACCTACCAGCACTTGAACTCGTTCGCCAGGCATGACCAGCACGGTGTCTTTCCAGCCTTCGTCGACCAATCCCGCGCTCACCGTTTGGTAGGCAGCAGCAAACGAGCTTGAGACCTGGCGTTTGAGCACGCGGAACTGTACGCCGTGGATGTGCATGGAGTGGGCCATCACCATGCCCATCATGCTGCCTTGACCTTCATTGCGAAATTCCCAGACCTCGTGGGTTCCCAGTTTGACGGTCTCTTCAGGGCTTGCCTGCAGCATGTTGAACGAACGGCCGTTGACACCCCACGCCATCATTCGCATTGTGAGGTCGAACACCTTTGGTAACCCTGCATTGATGGCACTCTGTGGCTGCGCGTCGGGCAGATGTGCAAGTCGCTGTGGCGGTTCTAGGGCCGCGCTTCGATCTCCCCTCAGCACTGCAAACTTGAGCACATCGAATCCCGACCCGTCAGGCAGCCTGGAGCCTCCCCTCGTCATTCCCCCATCAAATTCCAAGCTCCTCAGTACGACTGGTGCGCCGGGATCCCAGCGTCCAAAATCGACCCAGATGTCGACGCGCTCAGCGGGCGCCAGCATCAGGTATTCGCGTTCCTGAGGCCTGTCGAGCAGGCCGCCATCCGTGCCAATCACCGTCAGGGGAGAGCCGTCGCTCCAAGCCAACTTGAACGTGCGGGTGTTCGCTCCATTGACCATGCGCAGACGGTACGCCCGGGGCAGGACTTCGAAATCTTTCGACAATCGTCCGTTGACGAGCAACTCGTCTCCCAGAACGCCCATCATTCGGGCCATCATGTTGGCCATTGCACTTCGGCTCATCATTGCGCCGCCATGCATGCCGCCTCGGTTCATCATGGCGTTCGACTCATCGGACGCGGGATAGACCAGTTGCTGGTCAGCATCGAATGTCCGATCCTGAAGGACCAGTGGCAAGTCATACGCGCCGCGGGGCAGAGCCAAAGTCGACTCCTCGTCATCGGAGACCAGCAGTACGCCGGCGAGGCCGCGGTACACCTGAGATCCCGTGCGGCCGTGGGGATGCGCGTGATACCAGTACGTCCCAGCGCGATTGAGTACTGTGAACTCGTAGATGTAGCGCCCCCCAGGCGCAACCGCATGCCGCGGGTGTCCATCCATGTCGTCAGGAACGTGCAGCCCGTGCCAGTGGATCGTGGTCGCCTCAGGAAGCTCGTTCGATAGTTCGATTCGCACGCGCTGTCCGCGACTTAAGCGGATGGTGGGGCCTAGGTAAGTGCCGCCCTCCATCTGCAGCGCCATAGCGTCACCGGCGATGAGCCGGCCCAAGTAGCGCCACACGGCTGTCGGTTTGCCTGGCCGCAGCGTCACCTCGTCACGGATTGCCCGCAGCTCGATGTGCACGTCTGGCACCCGAGAGCCGGTTGGACGCCCGGCCGCCATGCCTGGGCCCGCCAGCGCGACGGCGGCCAAAGCAGAGCCTCCTTGCAGGATGCGTCGTCGGTTTCTGTTCATGATTGACTCCTCATGTGTTTCACTGCGTCAGCAGGCCCAGTTGCCCATCATGGAGAAATGCATCATGACCATGACGGCAAAGCCGACGACCGCGATCACACCGAACACAGCGAGCACGGCAGTCGTGACCTTTATCAATGTGCTCATGGACGACCCTTCTTGTCTGCTACGGCTGGGTCCGCCTCTGTTTCTCCTTGATCTGCAATGCGCGCCCAACTTTTGCCAGCGTTCTTGCTGATGAAGATGCTCTTCTTGAACGTAGCGATCGCCATCTCGCTCGTTCGCACCGGGTTCTGCGCGATGAAGCTGACGGCATCTTCTCCCAAGTCTGGAAGATTCACCGCGCGCGGCTTTTCCCCGGAGCGCAAGCCGAGCACGGACAGCGTGGGTCCACCGTCATAGCCGCTCCACCAGAGATCGTTGCCGTTGACCGTGAACGTCGCGGCCAACACCCGCTTGCCGCTGACAACGGGCTTGAAACTCGCGCCTGCGTCCTTTGAGAAGAACAGCCCCTGATCGGCCGCCGCCGCTACGGTAGCGGAGTCCGAAGGATGCACGGCCAATCCGAGGATCTTTCCTGCGAGACCGGCGGCGTCAACGCGTTGCCACTTCTCACCATCGTTGGTCGTGAAGTAGACACCTTGGGTTCCCATCTGCGAATTCGGATGCGGGGTCACCACATACACACCGTTTGTTCCGTAGCTCGCGGCCAGCGTATGAAAATCGGACTCCCCTTGTAGGACGAGCTGCTTCCAGCTCTTGCCGCCATCCGTGCTTTTGATCAAGCCAAAGGGATTTTTAAGGCCCGAACCAAGCGCAGGATGTCCGCTGCTGTACAGCGCGTTGCGGGTACCGGTAAATCCCATGTAGTCGTGCTCAGGGCCTGGTGCTTTGCTCCACTGTCCCGATGAATAGACAGCCAGTCCGTGGTGGCTCGGGACCAACAGCGTGGCTCCGTCGCCAGCATAGGTGAGTCCATGCACATGCGTCAGCGCGACGCCTGCTGCGGCATTGGCGCTCAACCATGCCAGTGGAGTCATCGTGACTGCCAGCGCCATCGCACGGAAGGTGTTGCGCTTCATGACGCCTCCTTGGTCGGGGTGATTGGCTCCGCAGAGGGCACCCGAGGCTTGGACGTACCGCTCGAACTCTGATCCCCATCGGAACTCGAATGCATCAACTTCATCATCACCAGCATGGAGATGGGACACAGCAGTACAAGAAGGATGGGCAGGCTCGCGAGGATCCCGGCTCGCGCTTCCTCGAAGGTGAGGTAGGCGAATACGGCCGCCGCGGCCATGAGAGCGGCGACAGACAGCATGACTTTCAGATTGCATTTCATTTTGAGCTCCAGAGGAAAATTGGACCAACGCGCGAGTTCGAACCCGCTGCGTCAGCGAAAAAGGGGAAAGGAGAATTGCCTGCGCGGTTCGCGCAGTCACAACAGCCAAGCGGCGGCAGGTGAATTCAGCCGTGGTGGATGCGGGGCGGCCTGTCCTGGCCATCGGTGAGAAAAAGGACGGCTGCAACGGCGGACGTGGGCTCGGGACCCGCAGACCCGGGCTTGAGCGGCGCGGAGGGCTGAGGCGGCAGGAGTGCCATGGCATTGCAGCTGGCTGCAGCGGCAGCACCACAGTCCCGAATCAGAGCCACCTCCCAAGTCTCAGGCTCGTGCTGCGTGTCAGTGACCGCAGAGGAGATGTCCTCAACGGCGATCTGCTGCATGTCCTGACCCTCAGGACATTGGTACGCACCCGCCCAAGCGCCTTGGAACGAGAGTCCAACAAGCAGCAGCGACAACAGTGCGATTCGGAGCAGGCGAGCCATGTGGTGATCAGAGCGTGAAAGCGGGAGAAAGTTCGATGCTGAGCAGGAGACCGCTTGAGCGGCGACGTCAAACCGTCGGAAACTCCTCGTAGTGGATTCACTATGAGGCTTGCCTCTGTGGGAAGGTCAACGGACACGTGAAATTGCCCATTCTCTTGAAGCAGGATTGTTCGCACTTTCTTGACATTCCCATCGAGGGAAGGTCGACAGTGGCGGTAATGCAACCCGCGTGGAGATCTCATGAGCACATCTGCCCTCAACCAACCCGTCCCCGATTTGACCGACTGGAACATTGCCGTGGAAGGAATGACGTGTGCCTCGTGTGTGACTCGCATTGAGGGAGCGCTGCGCGCAGTTCCCGGCGTGCAGGATGCAACGGTCAATCTCGCCACGGAGGCTGCTGCCATCAAGGCGGCTCCTGCGGTCACTATCAAAATGCTGCGAGCAGCCATTCAAACGGCCGGCTATGGCGTTGCTGATCGCAGCATACAACTGGATATCGGGGGCATGACCTGCGCGTCGTGCGCCGCCCGTGTCGAAAGGGCGCTGAGGAAAGTGCCGGGTGTTGTGGCAGCCGAAGTCAATCTCGCCACGGAGAAGGCCGAGGTGAAGCTGGCGGCCGACCAGGCCGACACCACCGCCATCGTTGCAGCCGTTGAAAATGCTGGCTACACGGCGCGCCCTGTGGTGCAGGCCAGCGACCCGGCGAGTCGTGGGACGCTCGGCGCCGCTGGGCGCAACGGTGATGGGTGGCGCGTGGCGTTGGCCGCAGCACTGTCCTTTCCACTGGCCGTGCCCATGGTCGCAACGTTCATGGGATTGGACTGGGCGCTGCCCGGCTGGCTGCAACTGACTCTGGCTACTCCGGTTCAGTTCTGGCTGGGGGCGCGTTTCTATCGCGCCGGCTGGAGCGCCCTGAAGGCGCGCACGGGAAACATGGACCTGCTGGTCGCGCTGGGCACTTCCGCTGCCTACGGACTGAGTATCTATCTGCTGCTCGCCAACGTGGGCCACGCAACAGCACATACCTATTTCGAAGCCTCGGCCGTGATCATCACGCTCGTCTTGCTGGGGAAATGGCTTGAACTTCGCGCAAAGCACCAAACGACGGAGGCCATCCGGGCATTGAATGCGTTGCGCCCGGACGTGGCACGCGTACGCCGTCAGGATGTTGAGCGTGAGGTCCCGCTGAGCGAAGTCGTGAATGGCGACCTTGTGATCGTTCGCCCGGGCGAGCGCGTTCCCGTGGACGGCCTTGTTGTCGAAGGCTCCAGCCAAATCGACGAGTCTCTGATCACCGGAGAGAGCCTGCCGGTTGCCAAGCACGAAGGCGACAAAGTCACCGGCGGCTCGGTGAACGGGGAGGGTTTGCTACTGGTGCAAACCACGGCTGTTGGCGCGGAGTCCACGTTGGCGCGCATCGTGCGTCTGGTAGAAACAGCGCAGGCGAAAAAAGCGCCCATCCAGCGTTTGGTCGACCGCGTCAGCGAAGTCTTCGTTCCCGTCGTGATCGGGATCGCGGCAATCACCGTGCTGGCTTGGGGAGTGCTGACGGGCAACTGGGAAGCGGCGATCCTGAATGCTGTGGCGGTTCTGGTCATCGCCTGCCCTTGTGCCCTTGGACTCGCGACACCTACGGCGATCATGGCTGGAACCGGCGTTGCAGCGCGCCATGGAATCCTGATCAAGGATGCCGAAGCCTTGGAGGTCGCCCACAAGGTGCGGGTGGTTGCCTTCGACAAAACCGGCACGCTCACCGAGGGCAAACCGCAACTGGTCGAGGCCCAACCGGTTGAAGGGGACACCCAGCTGTTCCTCAGCCTGGCCGCCTCCCTTCAGGCTGGCAGCGAACACCCCTTGGCCAGGGCAGTGCTTGAAGCTGCAGACCGGGAGGGCGTGCCGTTGCATCAAGCATCACAAGTGAGGGCGATCCCTGGTCGTGGCATGGCGGGCAACGTGGCGGGGGTTGATCTGCGACTGGGCAGCAGTCGTCTGATGCAAGAACTCAATGTTGACCTCTCTGCGCTGGCTTCGCGCGCGGAATTGTTGCAAGCTCAGGGCCGAACAGTTTCGTGGATGGCAGACATCGCGGCGACGCCGAAGCTGCTGGGTCTTCTGGCCTTCGGCGACAAGGTCAAGCCGTCGGCGTTGGCAGCCGTGCGCAAGTTGCATGAGTACGGAATCCAGGTCGTGCTGGTCACTGGGGACAATCGCGGTAGCGCCAACGTGGCTGCAAAGCAGCTAGCCATCGACGCCATCCGTGCCGAGGTGCTTCCCGAAGACAAGGCGCGAATCATTGCGGAGTTGAAGGTGGGCGGCAAGACGGTGGCGATGGTGGGCGATGGCATCAACGACGCCCCTGCTTTGGCCGCCGCGGACGTGGGGATCGCCATGTCCACGGGCACCGATGTGGCCATGCACGCGGCCGGCGTGACTCTGATGCGAGGCGACCCGGCTTTGGTGGCGGACGCGATAGACATCTCGCGCCGCACTTACGCGAAGATCCAGCATGGTCTTTTCTGGGCGTTCATTTACAACCTGGTGGGCATCCCGCTGGCCGCCTTTGGTTTGCTCAGCCCTGTCATTGCGGGCGCCGCTATGGCGTTCAGCAGCGTGAGTGTCGTCGCCAATGCATTGACGCTGCGCAGTTGGAAAGGAGGCAAATCGTGAGCGCCTCTTTTCGCTTCAACATTGGCGAAGTCGCTGCCCGCTCCGGCGTCACCGCCAAAGTGGTCCGGCACTACGAGTCGCTTGGGTTGCTTCAGTCGGTGGAGCGAACGGACTCGGGCTATCGGCAGTACTCCGACAAGGAGGTACACACCCTTCGCTTCATCAAACGAGCCCGAGGCATGGGTTTGAGCATGGCCGACATTGCAGAGCTGCTCACGCTGTGGCAGAACCGGCGACGCTCTAGTGCGGACGTCCGCAAGATCGCCTCTCGCCACCTGGATCAGCTGAATCAGCGCTTGCAAGCCATGGAGTCGATGCGTCAGATGCTGCAGTATGTGGTCGAATGCTGCGACAGCAGTCATCGGCCCGATTGCCCCATCCCGCAAGACCGGGAGGCCCAATCGGTTTCTGCAGTCACACGCAAAGTACAAGCCAGATGACATTGCGGTGACGTTGATCCCCGAGGCAGTGGACTGGCGGCGCGCGAGCAGTCGCGCAACCGCTGGTTGTCGCTTTTCCGCTTGTCTCGGTCATGCGCCGGGGCATCGCGGGCATGTGCCCGTAAAAATCCCTGCAGAAGGGCCGTTGGACAGTCGCTTACCGGCTTGAGCCAAGGATCTGCCGGCGTGAAAACCAGATCACAAGTGGGGGCAGCACCACCCACTGAAGCAGAGGTGACAGACCGACTCCGATACCGGGGACCACCGGCATCAACGATGAGTAGCGCCAACCGCCGAGCCATATTCCCGCAACAGCCAGCCTCTCGATGGCTATCGTGATCACGACACCCGTCGCAGCAAACATCAAGATGCGTGCCGTGCTTGGCGCCAGCACCCAGCTCCGGTTGCGAGTCACCAAGCCAACTGTCCAATAGGCGATGAGCATGATCACGGCATCTCCCAGTGTCGCTCTCGTGCAAGTCCTGATCGCGTCCCAGTGTGCAGCCCGGGGCATGTCTGCGAACAACGGCACTTGCAAGAATTCCCAAGGATAGTTGAGCAGCAATGCAAACACGATCACGTTGAATTCAGGCAGGCGTGAGATGTGGTCGATTCCAGGCAATAGGCGCATGGCGTGATTCTGCCTGTGAACATGACCGGCCGTACCGTTTGAACTTGGCTCACCGCGCACGCTCACCGGCGAGCGCTGCTGCTGCGACCACCAGCGGGTGCTGATCCGGGCGGGGCAAGAACATCCGTGCAGGTTGCGTCAAATCGAACCGCCTCCGCCTCACGCCGGGCACCTGAACCGATCCGTTGCGGATCAGGTGTCGTTGTCGGCGCTGGGTGAGGCCAGGGCGTCCATTGGCAGACGATACGTCTGGTCAACGATTCCTGAGAATTGGCGATTAATCGTCTCGAAGTCGCAGGGAGTGCAGCAATGGCTGCCAGGTCGCGGCGGCCTCGGCGTCGGTGGGTTGAAGTGAACCCTTCTGCGCGGCTTGGCACAGGCGCTGCAGCATGCCCGGCTGGGGCGTGAGCGGCCCGGCAAAACACAGCGTGCCGGCGGCATCCACGATCAGGATCATGGGAAAGGTCGTGATGTCAACTTCGTCCAGCGCGGCATCGAAGTCCTCCACGTCGACCCAATGCGTGCGCCAGTCGAGACGCGAGCCGGCGAGCTTTTCAAACTCGGGAAGGTAGTCGCGGCAGGTGCCGCACCATTCGGCACACAGGCACACCACGTCCAGCATCATGCACGCAGCCCCAGTGTGGCGGCCGCATCGAGGAGCGCCATCAGCGGCTCGTGGTCCGCATCGCACAGTGCCTGTCCGCGAGTGTTGAAAGGATTGCCTTTGAGACCGTACACCAAGGTTGTGCTCTGATCCTCATGGGCGGGTTCCAGCGAGTCAGCGTTTTGAAAGGCTGCGGAGGAAAAAGCCACGAATGCGCGCCCGACCTTGGTGTTGAAGATCAGGATTTGGCGAACACCAGCGTTGTGGGTCAGTGAGGGATAGAAGCTCATTATTCCTGTGGTCTGGGCAACGGATCGGTTGTCTTGTTGAAAGGAAGGTCACCGCATTGAACACCATGAAAGTCGAATCCGTTGCCTAACGTTAAATCTGATGGCTCTGGTGGAGTCTTCCGTACGCACGCCAGGGCTACGACAGCTCGAAACGTCATCACATTGAATAATCTTGCATTACCAAATGTTAATTTGGTCTAAAAACTTACCCTCTAAACCTCATAAATAGTATGTAATATCATGGTACATACTACGGTACGAAATAAAGAGGTGAAGCATGGCCAGAGCCGGAATCTACAAGTCTGAGGTGCTGCGCGCACGCGATAAATTGCGGGCCACGGGGCGCAACCCGTCCATCGATGCGGTGCGCGAAGAGCTGGGTACCGGCTCCAAGAGCACGATTCACCGGTACCTGAAGGAGATTGAGGAAGAGGAAGGTGGGGCCACCGGCACGCGCGTCGCCGTCAGTGAGGCGATCCAGGATCTGGTGGGCCGCCTGGCGGCCCGCGTCAATGAGGAAGCCGAGGAGCGGGTCACAGCGGCGCAGGCCCAGCACGCCGAGCAACTCAAGCAGCACCAGCAAGTCGCCGCGGCCCTGAAAACCGAGGCGCAGTCCAACCGCCAGCAACTGGAGCACACCCAGCGCACCTTGGCCGAGGAAAAGACCGCTCACGGCAAAACCAGCGAAGCGCTGAGCGGCAAGTCCCTTCAATGCATCCAGCTCACGCAGCAGGTGGCCGACCTGCAGGAGCGCCTCGCGGCCGAAGAGCGCCATCGCCAATCCCTGGAAGAAAAGCACCAGCATGCGCGCCAGGCGCTGGAGCACTTCCGGCAATCCAGCAAGGAGCAACGCGAGCAGGACCAGCGCAAGCATGAGCAGCAGGTGCAATACCTGCAAGCCGAGTTGCGCACCGTGAACGAGACCTTGGCCGCCAAGCAGCAGGAAGCCGTCCACACCCTGCAGGACAACGCGCGTCTGCAGGGCGATTTGGCGCGCGCCCAGGGCGATCTGCACCAAGCCCAGGAAGAGATGCGGGGCCTGCGGCCGCTCAAGGAAGAATTGGCGTTTGCGCAGAGACGCACCGAGGAGTTGGGCCGGCGCCTGGTAGAGCAGGATGCTGCCGTCCAGCAACTCAACACCTCGAACGAGCAGTTGCAGGCCACGGTCGAGGAACTGCTCGCGGCGAAGCAGCAACTGGAGCTGGCACTGGCGACAGCCAGGTCATCGGTCACGGCGCAAGAGCAGGTCGTCGCCAGCATGCTGGAGCGCTTCAGTGCGACGGCACCTGGTCCGGAGTTGGCGTTGAAGAACCCGGATGAGGTGGCCAGTCGATCAGTCAAGCGAGAGTCAAAAAAGTCAACAGGGACAAGGACTTAAGCTTGTTTCTGCGGTTTTTTACATGAATCCCTGCCGACCCTCTACACGGCATGGGTGGACACCTTCACGCGCCGCGTGATTGGCGAGCGGCTGGGCCGCGAACGGTTCGAGGGCATGTACGGCAAGCGCCTGTTCCGCAACGCGGTGGAAGGCATTCTGGAACGGGACGATGCCAGCTGGTGCGGCGCACCGGGCTGCGCCGCTGCGAGCGGTCAGGCGCTGACCGACGCCCTCAATGCATTGCAGGCCGTGCACGGCAGCGATGTGTCCACCTGGCGCTGGGGTGATGCCCATCCTGCCATCTCGATCCACCGGCCCCTGAGCAACGTGAAGCCACTGGCCAGGCTGTTCGAGGTGCGCACGCCCACGGGTGGCGATCCGTTCACGGTCAACGTGGGCCAATACCACCTGGACAAGGCCGACGCACCCTACGCCAACCGACACGCCGCCAGCCTGCGCGCGGTGTACGACCTCGCGAATCTGGACGAGTCCCGCTTCATCTACCAGACGGGGCAGAGCGGCAACGTGTTTTCTGGCCGTTACCGCGACATGAGCGATGCCTGGATGGCGGTGCAGTACCGCGTGTTGACGATGAAGCCCGCGCAGTGGCGATCCACACTGGAGCTGCGGCCGCCCGCCAGCCCCTGACAAGCCGCTGGCGGCCTATTTGAGGTTGCCCGAGAGGAATTGCGCGAGCCGTTCGCTTTTGGGATTCGCCAGCACCTCTCTCGGAACACCCTGTTCCTCGATGCATCCCTTGTGCAGAAAGACGAGGTGGGAGGACACCTCGCGCGCGAAACCCATTTCGTGTGTCACCACCACCATGGTGCGGCCTTCTTCGGCCAGCAGCTTCATCACGCGCAGCACCTCGCCCACGAGCTCGGGGTCGAGCGCGCTGGTGGGTTCATCGAACAGCATCACGTCAGGTTCCACCGCGAGCGCGCGGGCAATCGCCACCCGCTGTTGCTGGCCTCCGCTCATGTGCGACGGATAGCGATCTTCCACCCCGCGCAGACCCACACGCTCCAGGTAGCGGCGAGCGGTTTCCACCGCCTGGTCTTTCGGAATGCCGAGCACATGCACGGGCGCCTCGATGATGTTCTGTAACACCGTCATGTGTGCCCAGAGGTTGAAGTGCTGGAACACCATGGCCAGTTTGGTGCGCAGCCGCTGCAGCTGGGCCGCATTGACCGCCCGCAGCTCGCCGTGACGGTCGACCCTGAGCTGCAGTTCCTCGCCACCCAGCAGGATGCGCCCGCTGTTCGGGTTCTCCAGCAGGTTGATGCAGCGCAGAAGGGTGCTCTTGCCCGAGCCCGAACTGCCGATCAGGCTGATCACGTCTCCCGCCCGGGCCTGCAGCGAAACGCCCTTGAGCACCTCGTTCTCACCGAACCGCTTGTGGATGTCGTGGACTTCCAGCAGAGGCCGGCCAGGCGTGCGGGGGACGGTGGGGTCAGCAGTCATGATCTATGCCCGATGCTCGGTGGAAATGAAACTCATGCGCCCAGCAGATCGCCTGTGCGAAACGGTGTGGCGCCCGCGATCTTGCCGACTTCGCCGCCGGCCGTGACATAACGTTCGCGAATGGCCGCGTACAGGACGCCGGCCACTTCAGCACGCACCTCATGCACACGCGCGGCGCCTTCGGCGGTGGGGTCGATGACCTCGGCCACCACGTCGCCCACGGACACCGTGTCACCGGGTTGCGCAAGAAAAACCAGCACGCCCGGCATGGCCGAGCGCAGCGTCTGAGATCCGGCCAGCGGCGTGGGCTTGCAGGCCATGGGGGGCAGCTCATGGGTCCCGTGGCTGGCCAGCGCGCCCGCATGGACGAGAAATGCCAGGATCGCCCGCGCGTCCTGACGGGCTTGTTCATGCGAGACGTCGCCTTCGCCGCGCAGCTCCACCGTCGTGCTGGCACACGCCTGCGGAAGAGGGCCCTTCACGCCCGAGGCCTTCAGCGCAGCGGCGAGCTGCCACCACAGTCCCGAGAGCCTTTCGTCAAAGGGGCCTCCGCCCGACTCGCGTGCCAGCAGCACCGCCTGGCAACCCAGCAAGCGTGCAAGCGGCTCGAAGGGGGGCCAGCAGGCTTCCTCGCTGTACATGTGCATCACCGCATTGGTGTCGCAATGCAGATCCAGCACCAGGTCGGCGTCGTGCGACAGCAGCAGCAGCAGGCGGCGCTGGCTCTCGAGTTCGCTCGAGGGCGTCCACTGCTGCAACCACTGGCCGACGAGTTGGCGAACCACCGCGACGTTGGACGTGGCGTCGGCGGTCATCAGCGGACGGGCATCGTCCAGCACGGCCGCGGCCATGTCGGGGTAGTGGCGGTTGAAGTTCTGGGCGGTATCGAATTCAAAGCGGCCCATGGCGCGGTGATCGAGCCGCTGGCTCAGGCCGATCGGGTTGGCCGCCGGCACCAGAACGACTTCACCCCGCAAACGGCCAGCCTCGTCGGCCTCGTCCAGCAACTGCCTCAGGTGGTGGGCCACCAGCATGCCGGGCAGTTCATCGGCGTGCAGACTTGCCTGCACGTACACCTTGGGCCGAGCACCGGGCGTGCCATAGTGAAAACCCACCAGGGTTTTCTGGCTGCCCAGACTGGGGCTCAGGAGAGGGTATTCGACGCGCCGCATGAACGATCTCAGTGCCCGCGGGGCGCCAGATGGGCCAGGAAACGCCGCTCGGCGAGCTTGAACATGCCCACCAGGCTGAAGGTGATGGTGAGGTAGATCGCCGCGGCAAAGATATAGGCTTCGAACGGCAGGTAGTAGTCCGAGTAGATGCGGCTGGCGGCAGCGGTCACGTCGAGCATGGCGGGCACGGTGCTCGCGAGACTGGTGGCGTGCAGCATCATCACCACCTCGTTGCTGTACGCCGGCAACGTACGGCGCATGGCACTGGGCAGCACGATGCGCCACATCGCCTTCGCCGGGCTCATCCCCATCGCCTGAGCCGCCTCGATCTCACCGGCGGAAGTCTCGCGGATCGCGCCCGCCAGCATCTCGGCGGTGTAACCGGCCGTGTTCAGGCTGAAGGCGAGCAGGGCGCAGAAGAACGGCTCCTTGAAATGCGTCCAGGGCCAGACATCGTTCCAGCGCGCCTGGATCCAGTCCAGTTGCGCCAGGCCGTAATAGATGAGGTAGAGCTGGATCAGCAGCGGCGTGCCGCGGATGACATAGGTGTAGGCACCGACGATCCAGCGCAGCGGCGCGATCGAGCTGGTGAGTGCCAGGGCAAACAGCAGCGCCAGTACCGCGCCCACCCCCAGCGAAGACAGCAACAGCCAGACGGTGGTGAGCAGCCCGTCGCCGTACATGGCGAGGTTGTTGGGCTGGAAGATGACGTCCCACCGCATAGGCCGGTTCTCAGGTTCTGGCGCGCTTCACGCCCAGGCTGAAGCGGCGTTCCAGCCAGCGCAGTGCCCAGAGGGAAACGGAGGTGTAGATGAGGAACAGCGCCGCGGCGAAAAGGAAGAAGGTGAAAGGCTCGCGCGTGGCGGCACTGGCCTGCTTCGCCAGATAGGTCATTTCCTTCAGGCCGATCAGGCTGACCAGGGCGGTGGCCTTGATCAGCACCAGCCAGTTGTTCGTGAAGCCGGGGAGGGCGTAGCGCACCATCTGCGGGGCGGTGATGCGCAGGAAGGTCCGAAGGGGCCCCATGCCGAACGCCCAGGCGGCCTCCATCTGGCCCTTGGGAATCGAGAGGATGGCGCCACGGAAGGTCTCCGTCATGTAGGCGCCATAGATGAATCCGATGGTGAGCACCCCGGCCAGAAAGGGGTTGATGTCCACCGACGACTTGCTGCCGGCAGCGGCCAGCAGGTGATTGAGACCAATGGTGCCGCCGTAGAAGATGAGCAGCATGAGCACCAGTTCGGGAATGCCACGCACGAGCGTGGTGTACAGCGTGGCCAGCGCCACCAGCGGGCGCCGGCCTGAGAGCTTGGCCACCGCGCCCAGCAGACCCAGCACGATGGCCACCAGCAAGGCGGCCAGCGAGACGCCCACCGTCAGGAGGGCGCCTTGCAGGATCGAGTCGAAGTAGCCGGAGAGCACGGGAACGGCTTAGTTGCCGTACACGTCGAAGTCGAAGTACTTCTTGCTCACCGTCTCATAGACGCCATTGGAGCGGATGGCCTTGATGGCGGCGTTGAGCTCGTCCTTCAGCGCGGTCTCGCCCTTGCGCAGGGCCACGCCCACGCCGGTGCCGTAGTACTTGGCCTCATTCAGCACCGGGCCGACGAAGCCGTAGCCGGCACCTTCGGGCTTGCTCAGGAAGCCGCCGTTGACCTCGACCTGATCGGCCACGGTGCCATCGAGGCGACCGGACTTGATGTCCAGATAGACCTGATCCTGGGCTTCGTAGGGAACCACGCTCACGCCTGCGGGCTTGAGTTCACCCATGGCGTATTTCTCTTGCGTGCTGCCCTTGAGCACGCCGATCTTCTTGCCCTTGAGCGAAGCCGGGTCGGTGTAGGCGGTGCCGGTCTTGACCACGATACGGCTGGGGGTGAAGTAGTACTTGTCCGTGAAGTCCACCACTTGCTGGCGCTCTTCCGTGATGGACATGGAGCTGATGATGGCGTCGTACTTCTTGGCTTGCAGACCGGGGATCATGCTGTCCCAGACCTGTTCCACATACACGCACTTGCGCTTGATCTCGTTGCACAGCGCCTCAGCGATGTCCACATCGAAGCCGGTGGGCTTGCCGTCGGCGGTCTTGAAGGTGAAGGGCTCGTAGGTCGGGTCGATAGCAACCTTGAGTTCAGGCAGCTCGGCCGGCGCGGGTGCGGCGGCCGGCGCAGCAGTGGGAGCGGCCGGCGCAGCTTCAGGCGCGGGCGTTTCGGTTTTTCCGCAACCCACCAAGGCGGCGGCACCGATCAGACTCAGGGAAAGGAACAGGTTTTTCATAATGTCTTTCGTTTGAATACCGCATGAAGATGCGGCTGTGACAGGCGTTTGCATTGTAAGTCTCGACTCATCCGGGAGCCCGGTGTTTCCCCGATAGCTGTAGCAACAAACGCGCCGTGCCTGTGAGCATCAACAGACCCGCGAGAAGGCGCGCCCGCCTTCGCGAAGGTTGTTAAATGAAATGCGAATCAGTCGCATTTATGTGCTATGCTTCGCTCCATGGATTCAGGTGACAACCGTCGTCGATTCGCGAACCAAGGAGCGATGCCATGCAGACAGAGCCGATCACCCGCCAGCGTTTGAGCATCCCGCGGCGCGTTGCCGCCGCCACTGTGCCGAGGGGTGAGAACGCAGCGGACCCGTCTCCCGCCATGGGCGCACTGCCGCACATCGACAGCATCTCGCTCCTACGGGGAGGCAAGTGCGTGCAAATCGAACACAACGGTTCGCTGTACAAGCTGCAAGCCACCAAGCTGGGCAAACTCATCCTGACCAAATAGGTTTTTTCGTGGGGCGACCCTGGGCATGGTTCCCAGGCGTCGTTTTTGCTAGCCATCGGCGCATTGCCGGCCAGCCATGCTTTTTTTTCCCCACAACCGCACGCACCCTTGACTTCATCCTTTGCGGGCATGCCCATGGAACCCTCCGCAGACCTGAAGCGCAGCGGGCTCAAGCCGACACTGCCGCGCCTGAAGATCCTGGGCCTTTTCCTGTCCAGCGAGCAACGCCACCTGGCGGCGGAAGATGTGTACCGCCTGCTGCTGGCGGAACAACCCCATCTCGGCCTCGGACTGGCCACGGTGTACCGCGTGCTCGGGCAATTTGAACAGGCTGGGTTGCTCAAGAAGAACCAACTCGGCAACAACAAGGCCGTCTATGAACTCAACGACGGCGAACGTCACCATGGCCACCTGATTTGCAACCGTACAGGCGCCGTCCATGAGTTCTTCGACCCCGAGATCGAAGCGAGGTTGCGTATGGTGGCGTCGAACCTTGGCTATGAGCTCGACAACTTTGTCTTGACGGCTTACGGTGGGAAGCCGTCCATGAGCAACGGGTGAGTGGACACATCTCGGCGTGGTTTTCTCCCCATTTTTTTATTTACATAATATACATCGTGGAATATGCGGTCAGCACCTCCGTGAGGGCGTTATGGGCCGTGCTCCCAAAGATCGCCGCTGCGCTTGCTCCAGCGGAAGCGACTGTGGCGCCAGTCGCTAGCAATGCTTTTCCCAGCACCTTCATGAGTCGGTCTCCCTTCTCGGTGCCTTCGTGTTTTTGTAGCGTGGCCCGCACAAGCCATGCCTGTGCGTCTAGGCCGGCCAGTCCCGCGAGTTGGGCTTGGTCCTCTGGCGTAGCGGTGCGTTTGCCGTGTCGCCATTGGCTTACATGGCCCCTCGGGATCTTCAGCGCTTGTGCCAGCTTGTAGTCGCTTCCCGCAATCGATGATGCGCGGTCGATTAGCTCATTCAATTGATCAAGGTGTTTCATGGCGTGTCCAAATGTGGTACCGTTTGGACGTGTCCAAAATTGGTCACGTTCCAACGCCGGTAACGGTACTTTAAACCTCCCTATCCAACGGAGCAAATCCTCATGCAAGCTGTTCTCTCCATCATCAAGGTCAACGAAGAAAAAACGGGCGTGAAAGACGGTCGCCCATGGGCGATTCAGGACTGCGAGTGCATCCTGATGAAAGACGACGGCACCACCGCTGAACAGGTCGGGGTCCTCTCGCTTCCCAAGGACCTGCGCGGCAAGGTCGTCCCCGGCGTCTACACCGGTTCGTTCTCCCTGCGTGCGGATCTGCGGACTCGTCGCATTGAAGCGGTGCTGGTTGGCCTGATGCCCTACGTGGTGCGTCAGGCTCCCGCGGCGTCCCAAGGCCCCGGGGCGAAGCTGTGAAGCTCCGGCCCTCCAATCGGTATCGGCTGTACGTGTGGCCTGCGGGCACCACCATGCCGACTGAGACGTTCGATCACCCCACGTGGCGCGCCACGATGGCGGAGGCTCACGATTGGCTCAAGCGCGGGTGTCGTGTCTCCATTGAGGTGCTGCTGTGAGGCTCTATCTCTGCGTTGTCGCCATCGCCCTTGGCGCGGCCTGCTCGGCTGTCCCGCCGATGGTGGATCGCTTCGAACAGGGCACGGCGCACTGGCGCTGCAAGGTGGGGGCCGACCGTGGGTGCTGAGTGGTCTGAGGCCATGGTCATCGGCATCGGTGTGCTGATCTTCGCGGTCGGCTACATCGGGGGCGTGTCATGAGGGCGCGTCTCGTCGCTTGGGCCGTTCTGGCTCTGGTGCTCAGCGCGGTCTATCTCGCGGTTGACGCCTGGAAGCCTCCCCAGCTGCTGCGCGACATCTCCACTTCCCCTGTCCTGCGCGACTTGCCCACGCTGCCTGATGGTTGCTCTGGTGCAGGCGCGTCGTGCTCCAAGGGTGGTGCCTGATGGCGCTTATCACTGCCTACATCGTGTGTTGGGTCGTTGGATTCGGCATCGGTCATGGCGTCTACATGATCCGGCAAGCCCGCGTGGCTGCTGGGTAACAAGCAAGGTGTTTCCCGGCCGCCTGCACTCCCTTAACGCCGGGCTTATAGGAGGGATCTCATGGATCCGATCACCACGTTCGAAACCCCGCTCGCCGCTGTCCAGTCCTTGGCCGGCCAAATCACCGGCTTCGCGCCGACGATGTATGGCCTCGCCATCGTGGCGGTGGGCATTACCATCGGCATCGCGTGGATCCGCAAGGGTGGCCGCGCCGCTCGCTAATCAGCGGCTTTGGGGGCATTGGCATACCGCCAGTGCCCTCATTTTTGAAACCCCAAGCGCAGCGCAGCGGGTTTTAAAAGTGAGGTCATCCGGAGCGACTCCCCTGCCCCGCCTACAGCCCGCGTTTTCAGAGCCCACGCGAAGCGCAGTGGCGGCGAAAAAAGCGGTCATCCGGAGCGAGATGGGGGGATGGGGGGAACCCCCATGGCAACGCAACGTGTCCAGGTGGCTGGTGAACTTCAGCGCGGGTGGCGACAGGAGGCGCGCCACGATGGCTGAGGGGCGCGGCGACCTTGGCACGAGGGCGAAGCAACGCCGCCCGATGGTGGTGAACCTGCGCGGCCAGCCCAGTGACCCGAAGAAGCCCAACTCGTGCTTGCCAAACAGGAGCCCTCTATGCGTCCAAGCCCTCTCCCAAATCTGAAAATTAAGCAACGTGGTGGGGCAAGTGCCTTGTGGGAAAAACTTGTTTTTTCCACAAGGCGCGCGCAAGCCTCCAGTGTGGGTAACCACCGAACCCCGCAGGGGCCGTCCACAGGTTCAGCCTGTGGTCGGGGTGGTTATCCATACGGGCAGCATCATGGGTCTGTCGCCTGCAAGCTCTGCGTGCTGGTGGCGTCCGTTCTTCAGGTGCTGACGGTGGCGCTCCTGCTGCTGGTGCTGGTGAGCTACTTGCCGATGGCTCAGGCGCAGCCTGTACCTGCAACCGACCCCGTCCCTCGCGTGGCCTTCCCGATGACGCACGTGGGCAACGTGAGCACTATCGGCCCGCGCACTGCTGACGCTGCTAATGCGGCGCGCTTCTCGTTTGGCGTGGCGAGCAACGGTGCGATCTTCGCGGACAGCACGGATCGTCTTCCTACCCCGGGTGGTGCCTCCATCCCCATTGGTGTGAGCGGTACCATCGCAAAGCCCAATGTGGCCGCTGCGCTCGGTCGGTTCGCAAGGAAAGCACTTCCTCTCGTGTCCACTGGTTTCGCGCTGTATGACCTTGGTGAGGAACTCGGCTTCGGCCTGGACAACTCCAGCGGCTCGATGGTGGTCAGCAAGCCTGACCCGACCGCATGCGCGGCTAACTGCTACACCTACACCGGTCAGGTCGGTGCCATCCCGCTTTCGTCGCCCTCGATTGGTTCTTATGCCGCTGCCTATGTGTCAGGTGCGAACTCCTTCCCGCCGCCGATGTATCGGCATCTTTTGCTTTCCACTGATGCGGCGAATCATCGGTTTTACGTCCGTCGCACCTATGTGGGTTATGCGGGTGAGGAGCCGTGGAACTATGACGAGGTCTGGATTACCCCCACTCGCACATCTCGCGCTCCGGATCAGGCATCGTCGATCCCGTCTAGCGTCGATGAGTTCGTCGATGCGGTTGCGGCCCGTTCTGGTTGGCCGTCTTCATCTGCGTTGGCCCGCGCCACGGTGGATGCGATCCGATCCGGTGAGGCGCTTGAGGTGGTGCCTGATGCAGTGACAGGACCGGCAACCTCTCCGGGTCCTTCGAGTCAGACGGTGAATGACACGCTCGGGCAGACCACGACGAGCACGGTCACCAATTACCATACCTACAACGGGCCACAGGTCACAACGACGGTTGTCACGAACACCACCACCACTGACAACAGTACCGGCGCGGTGGTGAGCACTTCCGCGACGACGACAAGTCCGGTCATCACGCCGCCCGCTGGTCAAGCTGCGGACGAGACGCCGTTTCTAATGCCGTGTGGCGTTGCTGGGACGCCCGCATGCTCGGTCAAGGTGGACGAGGCAGGGATGCCCGATCAGCCCAATATCCCCGACAAGATTCCGGAGCTTAGGCAGGAGCATGCTGACCAGCTCGGCAACATCCAAGCGCGGGACTGGAGCGTTTGGGAGTCCTTCCGCGACTTCTTCGTGATCCCGCAGTTGTCGTCCTGTCAGCCTATCCCTATGCCGGAGTTCAGGGGCCAGCAAATCCCCTCCATTAACGCCTGCGGCGTCGTGGGTGGTGTGCAAAACGTCGCGCTGGTTGTGTGGGTGCTCGGTGCGCTCGCGATGTGCATTGGCATGGTCAGGGGGTCGATTTGATTGAAGAATTCCCTTCTTGGGCGGCTGCGCTAGATCCGTGGCTCCTTGTGTGGTTCATGCTCGTCCTGTGTGTGGCGTCGTTCGCTACCTGCGTTGCGGTATTCAAGTTGCTTCTGGAGGCCGTCTATGCCCTTACTCGCTAGTTTCATCGGTGGGCTTGCCAGCTTCTTTGCTGGTCTGCTCGCTCAGTTCATGTCCTTCCGGCTCGCGATCAAATACGCGTCGTTCCTCGCGTGGGCGACGGTCATCGTTGGCTATGCGACAGCGGTCTCTGTCTGCCTAGCCACGCTGCGCGGCTTGTTGCTCGGCGCGCTCGGTGCGTTCGGTGCTCCGTCTGCGGACAACTGGATGGGGTTCTTCTCCATGGGCATTGGCATGGTGGTGCCCTCCGCTGCCCCGGCCATCATCGCGTGCGTCGCTTCGGTCTGGATCGCTACTCAGGTGTTCAAGATCCAGCGTCAGGGCATTGAGAATTTCAGCAAGTGAGGCCAGCATGACCGACTACGCGTATGTGGGGAAAAAGGGCACCGGCAAGAGCAAGCATGTCGTCATGGATGCGCTCCAGTACCTGCGCACCGGCCTGCGTGTGGCCACGAACATCGATATCTATCTGGAAGCTGCGTTCGGGCCTCAGAGTCGTATCACGTACATCCGTGTGCCCGACAAGCCCAACGTGTTTGACCTTGAAGCGGCGGGCTACGGTCAGGACGGTGAGTACGACGAGGATAAGCTCGGCTTCTTTCCGCTCGATGAGCTAGGGACGTGGTTCAACGCCCGCGACTTCGCCAGCAAGACCCGTGGCCCCGTGCTCGAGTGGCTCGCTCTCGCCCGTAAGAAGCGGTGGAACATGGGTTACATCATGCAGAGCACGAATCAGGTTGACCGCCAGCTGCGTGAGGCGTTCATTGAGATCACCATTCGGCATGTCGCTCTGCAGAAGGTGCGCATCCCGGGTGTCGGCTGGATCCTCCAGCGCTTGTTTGGTGGGCGTGCTGGGTACCTGCCCAAGATGCACCTCTATTCCTCGCGCCTGGGCACGGATCCCAATGCGCTCAAGACCGATGGCGGTCAGTTCATGGGCAAGCATCTACACAAGGTCTATGACACCACTCAGCACTTTAGCGCCGACTATCCCCACGGTACCCATAGCGTGCTCAGTCCGTGGCACGTGGTCGGGCGTTATCAGTCGGTGGCATTGCCATGGTGGAAGCGGCTTTTGGGAGCTGTCTTTTCCTCCGCCAATCGACCTGCCCCGGTCACGGTCGTGGATCCTCGTACAGCCCGTGTGCTTCGCCTTCTCCGCGCTCTCCCTGCTGAGGAACGACTCAGGCTCTCAGCACGCTACTTCCGCCGCGCTGCGCAGGCTCCTGCGGGGTGATGCGTAGCGTTCCCCGCAGGGGGCGGCGCAGCCGCCCCTAGATTTATCTATAGGGCATATCTCGACGGTTAAGAAATCGAGATCCTGAAAAAGTTGACCCCGGCATGTGTTGGAGCACATCCGGGGTCGTGATAGCAACGAAACACTACTTCGTGCCATGGCGAATTATCTCCCTGCGTGCAACACCGGTAAACCCCCTGTCCGGGGCACCTACGTGGTCAAGGATGGGCTTCACTGCGAGATGTTTCACTCCGGGTGGAACTATCGGGTGTGGCAAAGCCCGGAGACCGGCCAGACCGAGCATCGGCTTTGGCCCAATGTGGTCTACGTTCCTCAGGGGGATCCTGATGACCCCGCCGACGCGGATGTGTGGGCAGATCCTCCCATCGATCAGAGCGGCACATTGCTGGAGCAAGAGCGGCTTGAGAAAAAGGCCCTGCTGGCTCGCGAGAAAAGCGCTAGGCGCGCCAAACAGACTTGCCGGTACAAGATCAAGCATGCGGGCTTCGAATCGCTCCTGACGTGCACCTATCGCGAGAATATGACCGACTTCGATCGTGTGCGGCGCGATTGGGCGGCGTTCATGCGCAAGGTCGGGCCGCTGCTGGATGACTGGGCCTGTGTGTTCGCTTTCGAGGAACAGGATCGCGGGTCGTGGCACGTGCATGCCGCTATCCGCAAGCTGCCGGTGTACCTGTGGGTGCCTGAGGGGCGTGGCAGGCGCGCTAGGCGGGTCATGGTGCGCTCTTGGGACTACCTCCGGCGCTGCTGGCGTGGGATCGTGGGCCAGGACAACGGGAACATCGACGTCGATGGTCACCGCAAGCGGCGGCGTGGTCGTTCCTCGGATTCGTTGGCTCGTCTTGCCGGGTACGTGTCGAAGTACCTCACTAAGGACCATGCGGCGGGGCCTGAGGGCCGCAATCGATGGGGATCCACGCAGGGCCTCACGCCTCCCAAGGCGCGTGTTATCAAGCTCCCCCCAATGCTGCTGCGAGAGGCGATAGATCTCGCGTTTCATCTCCCCCCTGGACACGTGATCGTGCACCACAAGCTTGGCCGCTTCGGTGACTCATGGATGCTCTACACCGAGCCGGATCCGGGCGAAAAAATAGGCCCCGAAGGGCCTGCGTGAGCGGTCTGTGTTTGGTGTTAAATGGAAGATCGCGGGAGTGCTTGCGGGAACTTTACAAGTCTATACATCGTGGAATATCAAAGGCGCACTCAAATCTTTCAAGGACACGGCTGCAAGGGGCTCATGCCGATCAAGCAACTCTCCTCTGCAGGCTATCGCGGCTCGTTCGTCGTGGCCGCGAAAAAACCCGGAACGCCTTTCAGCGATCCGGGTTTCTGCATTTATGACGCGGCGGCAGACGCCACCAAGGTCATTTCATCAATCTTCGACGAAGGCTTCCTCGCGCTTCTTCTTGATCGACGGCAGCAGCACGATCAGCAGCAGCGCCACGGCCACGGCCAGCAGCGAGGCGGAGATCGGACGCGTCACGAACACCGACCAGTCACCGCGGGAGATCAGCAGCGCGCGGCGCAGGTACTCCTCCATCATCGGGCCGAGGATGAAGCCCAGCAGCAAAGGTGCAGGCTCACAACCGAGCTTGATGAAGATGTAGCCGATCACGCCGAACAGCGCCACCATCCAGATGTCGAAGTTGTTGTTGTTGGTCGAGTACACCCCGATCGCACAGAACAGCACGATGGCGGGGAACAGCCAGCGATAAGGCACGGCCAGCAACTTGATCCACATGCCGATCAGCGGCAGGTTCAGGATGATCAGCATGGCGTTGCCGATCCACATCGAGGCGATCAGGCCCCAGAACAGTTCCGGGTTGCTGGTCATCACCTGCGGGCCGGGCTGGATGTTGTGGATGGTCATGGCACCGACCATCAGCGCCATCACGGCGTTGGGCGGAATGCCCAGCGTGAGCAGCGGGATGAACGAGGTCTGTGCACCGGCGTTGTTGGCCGATTCGGGGCCTGCCACACCGCGGATGTTGCCCTTGCCGAACGGGATTTCGCCGGCCTTGAGCTTGACCTTCTTCTCGATCGTGTAAGCCGCAAAGGCGGACAGCAGTGCGCCACCACCCGGCAGGATGCCCAGCGCAGAACCCAGTGCCGTGCCGCGCAGCACGGCCGGCAGCATGTTCTTGAAGTCTTCCTTGGTCGGCATCAGGCCCTGCACCTTGTCGGTGAACACAGAGCGTTCGCCTTCGGGGTGCGAGAGGTTGTGGATGATTTCGCCGTAGCCGAACACGCCCATGGCGATCACAACGAAGCTGATGCCATCGGTGAGTTCAGGAACGTCGAAGCTGAAGCGCGCCACGCCGGAGTTCACGTCCGTGCCGACCAGACCCAGCAGCAGGCCCAGCACGATCATGGCCAGCGCCTTGATGAGCGAGCCAGAGGCCAGCACCACGGCACCAATCAGGCCCACGATCATCAGCGCGAAGTATTCAGCGGGACCAAAGCTCAGGGCCACTTCGGTCAGCGGTGGAGCAAAGGCGGCCAGCACGAGCGTGCCGACGCAGCCTGCAAAGAAGGAGCCCAGGCCAGCGGCCGCCAGCGCGGGACCCGCCCTTCCCTTTTTCGCCATCTGATGGCCGTCGATCACGGTCACCACCGAGGACGATTCACCCGGCAGGTTGACCAGGATGGCCGTGGTAGAGCCACCATACTGTGCGCCGTAGTAGATGCCAGCCAGCATGATCAGCGCGGCCACAGGCGGCAGGCCATAAGTGGCGGGCAGGAGCATGGCGATGGTCGCCACCGGGCCGATGCCAGGCAGCACGCCGATGAGCGTGCCCAGCAGGCAGCCCAGCAGCGCGTAGAGCAGGTTCTGTGCGGTGAAGGCGACGCCGAAGCCCAGCGTCAAATGATCAATCAGTTCCATGGCGAATGTCTCCGGCTCAGGCGGTCACGAAAGCAGGCCACACCGGGAACTGCAGATTCAACGCGTACACGAAGGCGAAATAGCTGCCCGCCGCAAGGATGGTGGCGAGGATCAGCGATTCCTTGATGCTCGAATTGGGGCGTGCGAAGCCGGCGATGAGCACCAGCGCATAAATGGCGATGATCATGCCGAATGCCGGAATGCCCAGCGCCGGCACGCCAACGAGCAGCACACCGAACGCCAGGTTGGCGCCGATGATGAAGCCCAGGGGCCGCCAGGCGAAACTGCCGATGGGATCCCCATCCGTCGCCTTGCTCTTGAACGACTGCAGCGTGACGATCACGCCAAGAATCGCCAGCAGAATGCCGAGCAGAAGTGGGAAATAGCCCGGGCCCATGCGCGCAGCGCTGCCAACCGTGAAGTTGGTGGCTCCGACGGCAAACACGATGCCGACGGCTGTGAACATGAGTCCGGAGTAGAAGTCCTTTTGGCTTGCCAATTTCACGGCGTCTCCTCAATTTGTGGGTAACCGCAGGATTTTGATGCGGCCGAGTCGATCGGCGCATGTGGGTTACACCTACTTTTCGCCTGGCGGGGATGTCTGCCTCTGCACCCTTTCGGGGCGGCAATCACCACTTGCCCTTGGGTTGCCTGGCGCGAACGAAGGCCGAGATGATGTCGGCGGAGGCTTGCCGATTGGCGCGTTGCGCGAAATCGATGGCGGTCAGACCCAGCTGGTTCTTGAGCAGTGGGTCGGCCCCCTCTTCCAGCAGCAGCTTGACCACACCCGGTGCTCCATAGTGCGCCGCCATCATGAGCGGGGTGGTCTTGTTCGGCGACTCCGCATCGATGTAGGCATGGTTCTCCAGCAGCAGCCGTACCATGGCCGTGCTGGTTTCGTTCGCATTCGATGCGGCGTAATGCAGCGGCGTCCAGCCGGTCTTGTTCACCTCGGCCTTGCGCGCGATCAGGCGCCTGGCAAGCTCCAGGCGCCCCTTGATGGCCGCGATCATCAGCGGACTTTCGTCCTTGGCGGTGCGTGCCTCCACATCCACCTTCGGTTGACTGATCAGGTAGGTCGCGACATCAGGGGCGTCGTCGCGCAGCGCCAGATACAGCGCGTGCTCGCCTTCTGCGTTGCGTGTGTTGAGGTCAAACCCGCGCTGGACGAGGTGGCGCAAGGCGGGCACATCGTTCTTCTTGACCGCGATGAAGAAATCGTCGAATGAGCTCGCCCAGGAGGCCGGAACCCATACCATGACAAGGCAAATCATCCATTTGAAAACAATGAACTTTTTCATATTCTTGATGTGCTGGATGAGATGCATTTGCTTCAGGCCGATGCCTTGATGCCATTGAACAGGGTTTCAAAGTTCCGGCTGGTGGCCTCCGCCACGGCCTCCACGCTGAGCTGCTTGAGCTCTGCCACCTGCCTCGCCACCCAGGGCACGTAGGCGGGGGTGTTGGTCTTGCCCCTGTAGGGCACCGGTGCGAGATACGGGCTGTCGGTTTCAATGAGGATGCGGTCGAGTGGCACATAGGCCGCCACCTCGCGCAGGTCGGCCGCATTGCGAAACGTCAGGATGCCGGAAAACGAGATGAAAAAGCCCAGGTCCAGGGCAGCACGTGCCACGGCCATGCTTTCCGTGAAGCAGTGGAACACACCGGTCGCCACAGGCCTCGGCTGTGCCGTCGCCGAGCCGAAGCCACCCTCCTCGCGCAGGATTGCCACGGTGTCGTCGGAAGCACTGCGGGTGTGGATGACCAAAGGGAGCGCAGTCTGGCGTGCGGCGCGGATGTGGGTCCGAAAGCGCTCGCGCTGCCACTCCATGTCAGCGACGGTCCGCTCGCCGAGCCGGTAATAGTCCAGTCCTGTTTCGCCAATGCCCACCACGCGGGGGCGTGCTGCTCGGTCCAGCAGATCGTCGAGCGAGGGCTCCTGCACGTTGTCGCTGTCGGGGTGCACACCCACGGTGGCCCACAGGTGGCTGTGATCGTGGGCGAGGCCGTACACCTCCTCGAATTCTTCCAGCGTTGTGCAGATGCACAGGGCCCGGTCGACCTGCGCTTGCTCCATGGCCTTGAGGATGTCGGGCAGCTGGGCCTGAAGTTCGGGAAAACTGAGGTGGCAGTGGGAGTCGGTGAACATGCGAAAGGGAAGCAGGCATGGAAAAGGCCGATGGGCAACACGCATTGTGCGCCGCATCGGCCTGCAGGGGAGCGGGTGGTCAGAGTGTCTGTGTGGCGCGGTCGGAACCGAGGCTGGAGCCCAGGATCTCCTCGATCTTGAGCTTGAGCTGGCGCGACTTTTCATCCGCCGGGAATCGGATGCCCACCCCTTGCGTGCGTGCGCCTTGCGCCTTGGCGGGCGTGACCCAGGCCACCTTGCCTGCCACCGGATAGCGCTGCGGATCATCGGGAAGGCTGAGCAGCACATAGACATCGTCGCCCAGTCGGTACTCGCGCGACGAGGGAATGAAGATCCCACCGTCGGCAAACAAAGGAATGTAGGCGGCATACAAAGCCGCCTTTTCCTTGATGGAGAGCTGGATCACGCTCGGCCGCGCCGCTGCGGACGATGGGGATGGATGGGTGCTCATGGTTGGCGAGTTTAGCGGCAATACCTGGGCATTCGGGCGGTTTTGCTGCCATCGCAGGGCATCAATACCGGGCCAATTCCGTGACAAATCGGCGTTTCGCCAGCTTCCGGGTGGCTTTCAGCCTTTGCGACCGGCCGCGCCCGCCAGCACCTGCCGGGTGCGCGCGGCCCAGGCTTCCTGCATCAGGCCCGCGTTGTAGGGGTGTTCGACGGAGCGTGCGGCGTTCGCGAGTTCACGCGACCATTGCGCCAGCGCTCCCCATCGAGGTGCCGGTGGCAACTGTTCCGACTGGAAAAAGCGTGCGGGCGCCCCGGCCGCGCGGGCCATGAGGTCGTGACACAGCTTCTGCAGCACCGAAAGCTGTTGCGCTGGCGGCCAGCCGTTCAGCGTGCCCCAGTCGCCCCGGGCCAGTGCCTGCGGAAGTTGCGCCCAGGTCGAGCCCTGCAGCCCGGCGGCGGCCCAGGCCAGGGCATCGTCAGGCCGACCGCCTGCGGCCTGCAGCCACACGGCCGCCTGGTCGCGGCTGACGCTGCGGTTTTCCCCCGCGGCCTGCTGCTGCAACCACTCCAGCGCCTCGGCCTCAGCGGGCCACGCCATGTTGTGGGTGAGGCAGCGGCTGCGGATGGTGGGCAGCAACTGGTGCGCGGCCTCGGTGGAAAGGACAAACCTCACCTCGCCCGCAGGCTCTTCCAGCGTCTTGAGGAGCGTGTTCGCGGATTCCACGTTCATCCGCTCGGCCGGATGGACCAGGATCACCTTGGTACGACCGCGCGAGCGCGTGAACTGCGTGAAGCCCACCGCCTCGCGGGCAGCCTCGACGCGGATGAGCTTGCTTGCCTTGCGCTTCTTGTCGTCGATTTCCTTCTGGGCGCCCTCGTCCAGCGGCCATCCCAGCTCGAGGCTGAGGGTTTCGGGCATGAGCACGCACAGGTCGGCATGCGTGCGCACGTCGATGGCATGGCAACTGCCGCATACACCACACGCGCCGTGTTCTCCCGGCTGCTCGCACAGCCAGGCCCGCGCCAGCGCAAGTGCGAGGTCGTACTGGCCAAGACCGGAAGGTCCGGACAGCAGCAAGGCGTGGCCGCGCTGGGCAAGCAGACGCTGCAACTGCCGCTGCAACCAGGGCGCCAGGCCACTCATGCGCGCCCTCCCTCGGGCGGCAGCCAGTTGCGCTGTTCGAACGCCTGCCGCACCTGCTGCCAGACCGCCTCCCGGGGCAGATCGGAGGCGATGCGGGCAAACCGCTCGGGTGAAGCCTGCATGCGTTGCGCATAGCCTGACGCGACACGCTCGAAGAAGGCCTGCGGCTGGGACTCGAACCGGTCAGGCATGCGCGCGGCAACCAGGCGTTGTGCTGCCACCTCGGGTGGCAGGTCGAACCACACCGTGAGGTCGGGCTGGCGGATCTGCGGGCTGTCTGGCCGCGCCTGCACCCAGTTTTCCAGCTGGCGCAGCACGTTCAGGTCAAAACCTCGGCCACTGCCCTGATAGGCGAAGGTCGCGTCGGTGAAGCGGTCGCACAGCACAACCTCGCCTCGCGCCAGCGCGGGTTCGATGACCTGCTGCAGGTGGTCGCGGCGCGCCGCGAACATGAGCAGGGCCTCGCTCAACGGGTCCATGGCGTCGTTCAGCACGAGTTCGCGCAGCTTTTCCGCCAGCGGCGTGCCGCCTGGCTCGCGGGTGAGCGTGACCACACGGCCTTCGGCGGTGAAGGCGTCGGCCAGCGCGGCGATGTGCGTGGATTTGCCCGCGCCGTCGATGCCTTCGAAGGTGAAGAAGAGTCCGGCAGCGGGCATGGTCGGATACGAGAGAGGCATCAACGGCGCAGGATGTAGCGCTGCACCGCGGCATTGTGTTCTTCGAGCGTGGCGCTGAACTGGCTGGAGCCATCGCCCCGCGACACGAAATAGATGGCGTTCGTGGCCTGGGGCCGCACCGCAGCCAGCAACGATGCCATGCCCGGCATGGCAATCGGGGTGGGTGGCAGACCCGCGCGGGTGTACGAGTTGTAGGCGGTGTCCGTCTGCAGATCGACGCGCCGCAGGTTGCCGTCGAAGCGCTCGCCCAGGCCATAGATCACGGTGGGGTCGGTCTGCAACCGCATGCCGATGCGCAGGCGGTTGGCAAACACACCCGCCACGCGCCGACGGTCGCTCTCCAGGCCGGTCTCTTTCTCGATGATGCTGGCCAGGATGAGCGCCTCATCCGGCGTGCGCAGCGGCGTGGCCGGATCGCGCTGTTCCCATGCCTGTGCCACACGCTGCTCCATCGCCTGGGCGGCCTGCCGCAACACGCTCGATGCGGGAGCCCGTGTGACCACACGGTAGGTGTCGGGGAAAAACCGCCCTTCCGGATGTCGACCCGGGTAGCCGATGAGCGCCATGATGTCGTTCTGGCTCATGCCCTCGATGTCCTGCGTCAGGTCGGGCGAACTGCGCACCGCCTGCAGCACCTGGCGGATGTTCCAGCCCTCCACGAGCGTGATGCTGCGAAGGGCCTGTTCGCCTCGCACCAGCTTGGACAGCAGCATGCGGGGCGTGGTGTCGGGCGTGAACTCGTAGGTACCGGCCTTGATGTCGCGCGCCTGCCCGGAGAAACGGAACCACGCGTACAGCAGTGCCGAAGGCGTCTGCACACCCGACGCCTCCAGGGTGTCCGCCACGGTCTGGGCCGAGGACCCTGGCGGGATGGTGACCAGCAACGGGTTCTGGTCCGAGGCCTCCGGCTTCAATGGCAGGGGCTGCTCCAGCCACCACATGCCGCCCACGGCTGCCAGCATGGCCAGCAGCAGGGGAATGACCACCAGCAGTTTGAGGAAACGGATCACAGGCTTGGGCTCGGCAGGGACAAGGCTTGGACGGCCGTGGGGATTCGAGCCGGCCATGATAATCGACGCCATGAGCACATCGACGATCCCCGGCAGCGCCCCACAGGGCCTCGCCACCAGCGGCGTGACCGCCTTGCAGCACCTGGGCGTGATCCGGGTGGCGGGCGAGGACGCCGCCAGATTCCTGCAGGGCCAGCTCACGCAGGACTTCGCCCTCCTCGGCCTGTCGGAAGCCCGGCTGGCCGCCTTCTGCTCGGCCAAGGGACGCATGCAGGCCAGCTTCGTGGGCCTCAAGCGCAGCCACGACGAGATCCTCCTCGTCTGCAGCCGCGACCTGCTGCCCACCACGCTCAAGCGCCTCTCCATGTTCGTGCTGCGCGCCAAGGCCAGGCTGAGCGACGCCAGCGATGCCTTCCGCCTGTTCGGCCTGGTGGGCGCCGCCGTGCCGCCTGCGCTGCCGGTGGCCGCGTGGAGCCAGTGGCGCGATGGTGAAGCCAGCGTCGTGCGGCTCTACCCGGCCGAGGGACTGGCCCGCGCGTTGTGGCTGGCCCCAGGCGCAGCGGCGCAACCCGAAGGCGAAGCACTGGCCGAACCCCTGTGGCAATGGCTGGACGTGCGAAGCGGCGTGGGCACGGTGAGCCAGCCGGTCTACGAAGCCTTCGTGCCGCAGATGCTGAACTACGAATCGGTTGGTGGCGTGAACTTCAAGAAGGGGTGCTACCCCGGCCAGGAAGTGGTGGCACGCAGCCAGTTCCGGGGCACGCTCAAGCGCCGCGCCTACGTGGTGCACGGCGATGCGCCGCTGGCTTCGGGGCAGGAGGTGTTTCACAGTGGCGATGCCGAACAGGCCTGCGGCACCGTGGTCCAGGCCGCGCCCAACCCCACTGGCGGATTCGACGCCATCGTGTCGATGCAGACCAGCGCCGCCGCGCAAGGCAGCCTGCACGCTGGCAGCGCTGACGGCCCCACCCTGCATCTGCTGCCCCTGCCCTACCCCTTGCTCGAAGACATCTGAGTGCCGCGCCCGGAGCGCCCATGTGCCTGATCGCGTTTGCTCTCAATGCCGCACCGGGTTGCCCCTTGCTCATCGCGGCCAACCGCGATGAGTTCCTGAACCGCCCCACCGCCGCCCTGCACCGCTGGAACCTGGACGACGGGACTGAAATCGTCGCAGGGCGCGACCTGCGCGATGGCGGCACCTGGCTCGGCCTGAGCCCGGCCGGGCGCGTGGCCATGCTGACCAATGTGCGGCAGCCACTGGCGGGGTCCGGATCGCGCAGCCGGGGTGAACTGGTCACCCGATGGCTGCAGGGCGACGGCGATGAAGACCGGCTGGCCGGCACGATCGACCCAAGCGCGTACGGGGGCTTCAACCTAGTGGTGGGTGATTTCCATCGCCAGCACTGGACCTGGCTGAGCAACCGGGACCCCGACACACCGCACGAAACCCGAGCGTCAAAGATGCACCGCAAGGCCCTGTCGGCCGGCATCTATGGCCTGTCCAACGCCAGCCTCGACACGCCCTGGCCCAAGACCCTGCGCCTCAAGCAGGCCGTGACGGACGCGCTCACCCGCATGTCCACCACCGATGAGTGGATGCTTCCGCTCGCACGCAGCCTGTCCGATGGCACGCCGGCCAATGCCCGGGAACTGCCCCACACCGGCGTGCCGGATGACATGGAGCGCGCGCTATCCAGCGCCTTCGTGTGCATGCCCGGACGCGCCTATGGCACACGCAGCAGCCTGGTGGTGAGCGCACGGCCTGCAGGCAGCGGATGGGACGTGCACATGGACGAATGGACTTACCCGCATACGGGCCCGGGTGCCCCGCTCGAAGGCGCCCAGCACCATCGCGAAACCCTCAACTGGTGAGTGCTCTCCGGCCTCAGAGCCTGGCGACCATTTCCTGGTGAGGGATGCCCGCCTCTTCGAAGGGCGCACCACGGCGTTCGTAACCCAGCCGGGCGTAAAAGCCCTCGGCGCTTTGCTGCGCATGCAGCATCACCTCGTTGTCACCCCGCTCGCGTGCAGCGCCCATCAGCGCGTGCAGCACATCGCGGCCCAGACGGCCACCGCGCAGGGTGCGTTCCACCGCCATGCGGCCGATGCGCGCCACACCCGGTTCGTGCGGCAGCATCCGGCCGGTGGCCACCGCTCGGCCCAGGCGGTTGTAGGCCACGGCGTGCACCGCCGTGTGGTCGGCCTCGTCCCACTCCAGTTCCTTGGGTATGCGTTGCTCCTCCACGAACACCGCCGTGCGCAGGCGTTGCGCGTCAGGCCCGAGTTCGCTCCAGGCGCCCACGCGAACCGAGGTCATGGCTTCACCGGCTTCATAGCCTTCCAGTGCCTGACGCAGCTCGGCCGGCACGGGGCGGGACTTCTGCGTTGCCGGATCGGCAAACACGTAGACCAGCTCCCCGCTGATCAGATGTTCATCGCCCCGGAAGATCGCACCGGTGAAGGTGAGTGACGAGTTGCCGATGCGGCTGCATTTCATGGCCACGTCGATCTGGTCGTCCATGCGCGCAGAGGCATGGAATTCCACCGTGGCCTTCACCACGTACAGGTCGCCCTCGAGCTGCTCCATGGTCTCGTGGTACGGCAGGGCCATGACGCGCCAGTAGTCCGAGATGGCGGTGTCGAAGTACATCAGGTAATGCGCGTTGAACACGATTTTCTGCATGTCCACCTCGGCCCAGCGCACACGCATGCGGTGGAAGAAGCGGAAATCGGATCGTTTCAAACTCATCTCAGTGGACTCCAAAAGCGTTGCGCAGCGCGAGCGCGGCGTGTTGGTGAGCGGTGCGGGCCTCGGGGATGGCACGCCCGAAATTGACGAAACCATGGACCACCCCGGCGTAGATCTCAAGATCCACCGCCACACCGGCATGGCGCAGGCGGTCTGCGTACATCACCCCCTCGTCGGTGAGGGAGTCGCACTCGGCCAGTCCGATCCAGGCCGGTGCCACGTCGTCCAGCTCCCGCACATGGCCGCTCTCGTCGACCCCATCGAGCGGCGCAAAGCGCCAGTCGTCCCGGTCGGCAGCCTCGCGCAGGTAGTGGCCGAAGAAGTAGGTGATGTCCGCTTCCTCGAGAAGGAAGCCCTTCGCGAAGGTCTTGTGGCTCGCGGTGTCCTGGTGGCCGGCGCAGCCGGGGTAGAAAAGACATTGCAGCGCCAGCGACCAGCCGATGTCGCGCGCGGCGATGGCCGTCACGGCCGCCAGCGTGCCGCCGGCACTGTCGCCCCCCACCGCGATGCGCGAAGCGTCCAGGCCCAGTGCGCCAGCCTGCGCGCGCAGCCAGGCCAGACTGTCCCAGGCATCGTTCACCGCCGTCGGAAATTTCCACTCGGGCGCCAGCCGGTAGTCCACCGACACCACGGCACAACCCGCCAGCTGTGCCAGCTGACGGCACAGCGGCGCGTGCGTGTCCACGCTGCCCACCGTGAAGCCACCGCCGTGGAAATACAGCAGCACCGGCAGGGGCTGGTCTGCCTCGGGGGCGAACAGGCGCGCGGGCAGCATGGCACCGTCGCGCGCGGGAATGCTCAGGTTCTCCACCCGGGCCAGGGGCTGTGAAGGCACCTCGAGAACACCGGCGCCGGCCTCGTAGGCGGCCTTGGCCTGGTCGGGCGGCAATGCGTGCAGGGGTGGATGACCGGCGCGCGCGATGCGGTCCAGCACGCCGCGCATCGTCGGCGTGAGCAGGCCACGGGGATCGTTGGGGTTCTGCATGGCATCCGATTGTGGCTGTCTTTTGCGCGACCCGCGCGGGCAGGTCCGCATAGTCAAGCGTTCAGGCCGACCGTATAGTTTTTGCTCCACGGAGACAGACATGGCCCAGATTCTTTACGTCACCAACATCCTCATCGAATTCGGCGCCCTCGAGCAGCTGCAGGCCGAGTGCGAACGTGTCGGCATCACCCGCCCACTGATCGTCACCGACGCGGGCGTGAAGGCCGCAGGCCTGCTCGACAAAACCCTCGCGGCCATGCCCGGCCTGCAAGCCTCGGTGTTTGACCAGACCCCGTCCAACCCGACCGAAGCGGGCATCCGTGCGGCGGTGGCGGTCTACCGGCAAGGCGATTGCAACGGCCTGGTCGCGCTGGGCGGGGGCAGCGCGATCGACTGCGCCAAGGGTGTGGCCATTGCCTGCACGCACGAAGGGCCCCTCAAGACCTACGCCACCATCGAAGGCGGCTCGCCGAAGATCACCGACCGCGTGCCGCCGCTGATCGCTGTACCCACCACCGCCGGCACAGGCAGTGAAGTGGCGCGCGGCGCCATCGTGATCGTCGACGACGGGCGCAAGCTGGGCTTCCACAGCTGGCACCTCGTGCCCCGCACCGCCCTGCTCGACCCCGAGCTCACGCTGGGCCTGCCGCCCATGCTGACCGCGGCCACCGGCATGGACGCCATTGCCCACTGCATGGAAACCTTCATGGCCCCCGCCTTCAACCCGCCAGCCGACGGCATTGGCCTGGACGGCCTGCGGCGCGGCTGGGCCCACATCGAACGGGCCACCAGGAACGGCCAGGACCGCGAGGCGCGGCTGAACATGATGAGCGCGTCCATGCAGGGCGCGATGGCATTCCAGAAGGGCCTGGGCTGCGTGCACTCGCTCAGCCACAGCCTGGGCGGCGTGAACCCGCGGTTGCACCATGGCACGCTGAACGCGGTGTTCCTGCCTGCCGTCATCCGCTTCAATGCCGAGACCGACTCCATGCGCAAAGACGATCGCCTCCAGCGCATGGCCCAGGCCATGGGCCTGCCCAGCGGCAGCGATGTGCCCGAGGCGGTGAAGGACATGAGTGCCCGGCTGGGGTTGCCGAGCGGCCTGGCGGCCATGGGCGTCACCCCTGACCTGTTTGACCGCGTGATCGAAGGCGCCCTGGCGGACCACTGCCACAAGACCAATCCGCGCCTGGCAAGCCCCGACGACTACCGCGCCATGCTGCACGCGTCGATGTGATGGCAGGCTGCCGAGTCGGCGACCTGGCGCTCAGGCCTGCGGTTCCGGCTCGGCAATGCCGCCGCCATCGCGATCCGGCATGCGCGCCCCCACGTGCACCTCGCCCCGTGCCTCCGCCAGCTCCACCTGGCGCTGGCGCTCGGCGAGGCGGGCCTTTTCCTCGGGGCTGCGCTGGTCGTGGCAGTGCGCGCAACTCACGCCCTTGACGTAGTGCGGCGAGGCCTTCTCCTGCGGGTCCAGCGGCCAGCGGCAGGAACGGCAGAGTTCGTGCGGCCCGGGCACCAGGCCATGGCCCACGCTCACGCGCTCGTCGAACACGAAGCAGTCGCCTTGCCAGGTGCTTTGCTCTGCCGGCACTTCCTCCAGGTACTTGAGGATGCCGCCCTCGAGGTGGTAGACCTCGTCGAAGCCGCGCATCTTCATGAGCGCCGTGGATTTCTCGCAGCGGATGCCGCCCGTGCAGAACATCGCGACCTTGGGCTTCTTACCCTCCCCTTGCAAGGCCGGTTGCGCATCCAGCCAGGCCGGCAGCTCGGTGAAGGTCTTGATGTTCGGGTTGATCGCCCCCTCGAAGGTACCGATGGCCACCTCGTAGTCGTTGCGGGTGTCGATCAGCAGCACGTCGGGATCGGCCAGCAAGGCATTCCAGTCCTGCGGCTTCACATACTGGCCCACGGTCTGGTTCGGGTCCAGGCCTGGCACGCGCAGGGTGACGATCTCCTTCTTCAGCCTCACCTTCATGCGGTGGAACGGCGGGTGTTCGCTCCAGGACTCCTTGTGCGGCAGGCGCGCCAGCCTCGGGTCTGCGCGGAGGAACGTCAACACCGCCCGCACCCCGGCTTCCGGTCCGGCGATGGTGCCGTTGATGCCTTCCCGCGCGAGCAGCAGCGTGCCCTTCACCTCGTTCGCCTCGCAGCAGGCGAGCAGCGGCTCGCGCAGGTCGGCGAAGTCCGGAAGATCCACGAACTGGTACAGGGCGGCGGTCAGGAAAGCGGGCATGGGCGAGATTATCCCGCGCCCGGCCAAGGCCTTACAGGGGGTCGAGGCGCGACAGATCGGGCCGCTCCAGCCACCGCGCCAGCTCGTCGGCCAGTTGCGTGGCCGCGCTCACGGCGCCGTTCCACACCTGCATGCGTGCCGGGAGGTTCTGGCCGTAGCGGCGGAAATCGTCCCGGTCGGGCAGTTTGGCATTGGGCAGGGTCTTGACCCATTCGGGGTCGGGGGCGATCACCAGCATGGCGTCCAGCGCGGGGCTGCTGCGGTGGCGTCCCTTCCAGGCCTTGTCGAGCCAGCCGGGCACCACGGCTTTCTGGAAGTGCGGGTAGAGCACGATGGGTGAGGACGCTGGCGGCTGGTACTGCAGGTGCAGGTGGTAATCCGTGAGACCACCATCCCAGTAGGTGCCGGGCGGCGCGCCGGCAATGTTGCGCACCGGGCGCAGCATGAAAGGAATCGAGCAGCTGGCCTGCAGCGCGTCCATGAAGTTGTCTGCCCGCATCGCCACCTGGCGGGTGCGGTAGTCCAGCGTGCCGAAGGGCAGCGGACCGAGGCTGTCGGCCTGCGCCGGGGCCGACGAGAACACCACGCGTTCCAGCCACGCCCCCAGCGCCTTGCGGTGCAGCGCGTTGGCCGTGAAGGCCCCCAGGTAACCCAGCGGCGTGCGCAGCCCGCCATCCTGGCGCAGCAGCAGGCGCCCCCGGGAAGTCACGATGTGCAGGCGGTAACGCGGGTGGTGAAGGACTTCATCCAGCCGACCACCGTAGAAGAGCTCCAGGTTTTCGCCGAAGCGCTGGCTGATCTGGACGGCCGTGGGCCGCTTCTGCCCGGGTGGCAACTCGTAATGCTGAGCGATGTAGTCGCGTTCCAGCCGCTCGAAGGCGGCCACGGGATCGTTGAGGCATGCGGTGGCCATGCGCCAGGCGCCGATGGAGGCCCCCACGAGATCCACGGGTTGCCCGCTGCGAGCGAGCCATTCACCGAAGAGGAAGCGGTCGATGGGACCGAGGATCAGGCCCTTGGGGCCACCTGCCGCCGCGGGGATGACGCCGATGTCCTGCGGACGCAGGCCGTGCTGTTCGATGTGCCGGCGGGCCGCCGGGCCGGCGTAGAAACGGAGCGCTTGCATAGGGCTGCGATTGTCGCGCAGGCCCGGCACCTGAAGGAGTCAGTGGGGTTCCGACGCCTCGGTGACTTCCGAGTGGCGCGAGATCGAGGGAATTTCCTCGGCGACGACGGTGTCGGGGTCGATGCCAAGCACCAGGCCCACCGGGTCGGGGTAGGTGTTGATCAGCAGCTCCGAGCGCATCTGCTGCTCTTCCGCCCGTGCACGCCAGGAACCGATGTGGATCACGCCGGCAATCGGCTCGTACACGTCGTTGTCGAACGGTGCCGTCTGGTGAAGGATGGCGTTGATCATGCGCTTGGGGAAGTGCCAGTCGCGTGCCAGCGCGGCCCCCACCTCGGCGTAGCTGTAGCCGAACAGGCCACGCTCGGCCTTGGCGCGCTTGAGGTCCAGCATGGGGACGCTGCGGTCGAGATCGATCATGGCTTCAGGCATGCCCACGTGCATGACCAGCTCGCCAATGCCGTGGATCAGGCCGGCCGTGAACGCGGTGTTCTCATCCATCTTGATGGGCAGCGCGATGTAGCGCGACAGGTTCGCGGTGTTGAGGCTGTAGCGCCAGAACTGGTTGAGGTTCACGCCGCCCACGGTGTGGAAGCCTTCACCCAGCGAGGCGGCGATCACCAGGGCGCGAACCTTGATGAGCCCGAGCACGTTGATCGCATCGCGCGCCGTGCTCACGGACCGGTTCAGGCCAAAGAACGCCGAATTGGCGGTCTTGAGCAACTTGGCGGTGAGCACCGGGTCGTCTTCGATCAGGGAGGCCGCCAGCATGGCATCGACATCTTCCTGGTCGAACGTCTCGATCAGCTTGCGCACCACCTTGGGTGCTGAAGGAAGTGCATTCGGTTGCTTGAGGAGCTTTTCGAGTTGCATGATGGTCTGCCCTTCGGAGTGCGCGGCGGTTGGTGACTTGTGATGAGTTCATCGACGGGTGCGGGCGCCACTTGAGAACTTTTTCGGCACAACGTGCCGGGAAATCGTGTCAGTCGATGAACGCGCTCAAAGCCTGGCTGAACGACCATTCCGTCGGGTCTTTGCCGAGCACGCTGTCCAGATCAAGGCCCAGGGTGAGGCCCACCATGTCGGGGAAGGTGGCGGCCAGACCGCTCTCATCGAGCCGGATCTCTTCTGCCCGGGCGCGCCAGGACGCCAGGTGCAGGACGCCCCCAAGGGCGTCGTAGGTCTCGCCATCGAAAGGCGCGGCCTGGTACTTCAGGGCGGAAACGATGGAGGTGGGAAACTGCCACTTCTCGGCCATGCCGGCACCCACCTCGGCATAGGTGTATCCCAGCGCGCTGCGCTCCACTTCGGCGCGCCGCAGATCCAGGGGCGGCGTGCCCATGTCGATGGGCGCCATGACGTCGGGCATGGCGATGTGCATGATCAATTCACCAATGCCGTGGATCAGCCCGGCCGTGAAGGCGTTGCCTTCGTTCTGCCTCAGCAGGCTGGCCAGGGAGCGCGAGATGTCCGCCGTCCGCAGGCTGTAGCGCCAGAAATGGACCATGTCCACGCCCGGCACATTCTTGAAACTCGATCCGAGGGCCGCGGCCATCACGAGCGAGCGCACGTGCGTCATGCCCAGCAGGGCGACCGCCTCATCGGCACTGCCGATCTGGCGGCTGACACGGAAGAACGCAGAGTTCGACAGGCGCAGCACGCGGGTGGTGAGCGCGGGGTCGTGTGCGACCAGGCCAGCCACGCGCTTGGGGCTGGGGTCATCCTTGTTCATCTCGGCCAGCAGGTCCGAGACGGTGCGCGACATGGGCGGCAAGGCGCGCGGGTAATTGAGGAGGGCTTCGAGTTCCATGAGGGTGAAGTCCGATGCGAAAGGGTTTTCTTGTTGTCCTTCCTATCGGCCGGGCTTCACCCGACTTGAGCCACGGGGCCCGCTCAACGCGCGTTCTTGAGCTTCGCGAAGGCCGAAGCCATGGCAGATGTCACAGGTGGCGAGGCGGGGGCGCCGGAACGGCCCTGGCCGCGCGACGGTTCAAAGCGGTTGTCGCGCGGGCCGTCGCGCCGGGCGGGTGCGGCATCGAGCTTCATGGACAGGCCGATGCGCTTGCGCGCCACGTCCACTTCCATCACCTTCACCTTGACGATATCGCCGGTCTTGACGATCTCGCGCGCGTCGTTCACGAACTTGTGCGACAGCTGGCTCACGTGCACCAGGCCGTCCTGGTGCACGCCCAGGTCGACGAAGGCGCCGAACTGCGCCACGTTGCTCACCGTGCCCTCCAGGATCATGCCCTCGCGCAGGTCGCTGATGTCGTCTACGCCTTCGTTGAAACGCGCCACCTGGAAATCGGGGCGCGGATCGCGGCCCGGCTTCTCCAGCTCGCCCAGGATGTCCTTCACCGTGATGACGCCGAAGCGATCGTTGGCGAACAGCTCCGGACGCAAGGTCTTGAGCATGTCGGCGCGGCCCATCAGCTCGGCCACCGGCTTGCCCGTCTTTTCGATGATCTGCTCGACCACAGGGTAGGTCTCGGGGTGCACGCCGGTCATGTCCAGCGGGTTGTCGCCACCCCGGATGCGCAGGAAACCCGCACTCTGTTCGAAGGTCTTGGCGCCCAGGCCCGCCACTTCCATCAGCTGCTGGCGGTTGCGGAACGCGCCATGGGCCTCGCGCCAGCGCACCACGGCCTTGGCCACGCTGCCCGACAGGCCGGACACGCGCGAGAGCAGCGGCACGCTGGCGGTGTTCAGGTCCACGCCCACGCCGTTCACGCAGTCCTCCACCACGGCATCGAGCGTGCGGGCCAGCTCGCTCTGGTTCACATCGTGCTGGTACTGGCCCACGCCGATGCTCTTGGGATCGATCTTCACCAGCTCGGCCAGCGGGTCCTGCAGGCGGCGGGCGATGCTGGCCGCGCCACGCAGGCTCACGTCCACATCGGGCATTTCCTGCGAGGCGAACTCGCTGGCGGAGTAGACGGAAGCGCCAGCCTCACTGACCACCACCTTCTGCACCCCGCCCTGCCCGGCTTTCTCGAGCAGTTTGAGGAGATCGGCGGCGAGCTTGTCGGTTTCCCGGCTGGCCGTGCCGTTGCCGATGGCGATCAGGTTCACGCCGTGCTTGCGTGCCAGCAGGCCCAGGGTGTGCAGGGCACCATCCCAGTCGCGCCGGGGTTCGTGCGGGTACACCGTGGCGGTGTCGACCAGCTTGCCGGTGGCATCGACCACGGCCACCTTCACGCCCGTGCGGATGCCAGGGTCCAGCCCCATCACCACCTTGGGGCCGGCCGGCGCGGCCAGCAGCAGGTCGCGCAGGTTGTCGGCAAACACCTTGATGGCCACCGCCTCGGCGCTTTCGCGCAGGCGGGCGAACAGGTCGCGCTCGCTGGAGAGGGAGAGCTTCACGCGCCAGGTCCACGCCACGCATTTGCGCAGCAAATCGTCGGCCTTGCGGCCCTGGTGGCTCCAGCCCAGGTGCAGCGCGATGCGGCCTTCGGCCAGCGATGGCGTGGCGCCCGGCTTGCCGGCGGGCACTGCGTCGGGGGGCTCGGGCAACACCAGTCTGGCGTCCAGGATTTCCAGGCCCCGGCCGCGAAACACGGCCAGCGCCCGGTGCGAGGGCACGCGGCTGATGGGTTCGTCGTAGTCGAAGTAGTCGCGGAACTTGGCGTTGTCGGGCGCGTTCTCGTCCTTGCCTGCCACCAGCGTGCTCTTCAGCAGGGCTTCCTGCCATAGCCACTCGCGCAGGCTCTGCACCAGCGCCGGGTCTTCCGCCCAGCGCTCGCTGAGGATGTCGCGCACGCCGTCGAGCACGGCGGGCACCGTGGAGAAATCGGCGCCCGGCTTGCCGTCGTCCAGCACCTCGGGGGGGCGGGTAAAGGCCGCCGCCTCGGCCACAGGGTCCAGCGTCGGGTCGGCGAAGAGCCGGTCGGCCAGTGGTTCGATGCCGAACTCGCGCGCGATCTGGCCCTTGGTGCGGCGCTTCTGCTTGAACGGCAGGTAGATGTCTTCCAGTTCCTGCTTGGTCGGCGCCGCGGCGATCGCGGCACGCAGCGCGTCGGTGAGCTTGCCCTGTTCGTCAATGCTCTTGAGCACCGCCACACGCCGGTCCTCCAGCTCGCGCAGGTAGTCCAGCCGGAACGACAGTTCCCGCAGCTGGATGTCGTCGAGGCCGCCTGTGGCTTCTTTTCTGTAGCGGGCGATGAAGGGCACCGTGGCGCCGCCATCCAGCAGCTCCACCGCTGCCAACACCTGTCTCTCTTCAACCCTGATTTCTGTGGCGATCTGCCGGATGATCTGCTGCATGCACCGTCGCTGTGGGAACAAAAGAAGCGCGCGAGTTTGCCACACCTGACGGGCTAACATTCCAGGCCGCGAGCCGCGAGATGTGGTACGCAGAAACGCCCGTTTTCACCATGCAGGACGACCTCTTCGGCGCACCGCCCGCTGCGCCTTCGCCACACGTGCTCGCGCAAGCCGCCAGCGAGCCGATCGTGCGACGCCGCCGGACGAACGAGGTCTGCCCGGCCCCTGCCGACGCCGCGCTGCAGGCGCTGGCGGCCACGATACCTCCACGTGTGCGGATTGGGAGCTCATCGTGGAGCTACCCAGGCTGGGCAGGTCTGGTGTGGGACGAAGGCCCGTACAGCGAATCGCTCCTCTCAAAGGAAGGCTTGCACGCCTACAGCCAGCACCCCCTGTTGCGCGTGGTGGGCGTGGACCGCAGCTTCTACCGACCGCTCACACAGGACCAGTACGCCCGCTATGCCGCCCAGGTGCCCGACGATTTCCGCTTCGTGGTCAAGGCGCCCAGCCATGTGACCGACGCCCTCGTGCGCGGCGAGGACGGACGGGGCCTGCAGCCCAACCCGGCCTTTCTGGACCCCGTCCTGGCCACCCAGGACTTCGTAGCGCCGGCACTCGCCGGGTTGGGCCACAAGGTCGGCGCGCTGGTGTTCCAGCTGAGCCCGCTGCCCCGTCACCTGCTGCACAACCTGCCCCTGGTGCTGCAGCGCCTGCGCACGCTGCTGCTGGCCCAGCCGCCGCTCTCGCCCACGGCACCCGACGGCGTGCTGGCTCTGGAAGTGCGAGACCCCGAATGGCTGGACCCGCTCTTCATGCCGGAACTCGCCGCCATGCTGCGCGAAGCGGGGGCCACCTGGTGCCTGTGCCTGCACGCCAAGATGCCGCGCTTGGCCGATCAGTTGCCCCTGCTGCGCAAGCTCTGGCCCGGCCCCATGGTGTGCCGCTGGAACCTCAACCCGCTGCATGGGGCCTATGGGTATGAAGACGCCCAGCGCGAATACAGCCCTTACGACCGCATCCACGATGTGGATCAGGACACGCGCGAGCTGCTGGTGCGCACCATGGCCGGCATCGCGGGTGCCGACCAGAACGTCTACGTGACCATCAGCAACAAGGCAGAGGGCTGCGCGCCACTGTCGGTGCGGGCGCTGGCCGAAGGGCTGGCAGCGAACCCGCGACCCTAGCGGCTCGCCCGCACACGCAGCGAGCTCGTGACGCCCGCCAGCAGGGCGCAGCTGGCCGCCAGGCACAACGCAATGGTCTCGCCCCGGCCGTCGTGCTGGTTCCAGATCGCGTAGATCGCCGCCAGCACCACCGCACCCAGCGTCTGCCCCGTGAGCCGCGCCGTGCCCAGCATGCCGCTGGCCGCGCCGCTGCGGTGCAGGGGCGCGGTGGTCACGATGGTGTGGTTGTTGGGCGACTGGAACAGCGCAAAACCCGCGCCGCACAGGGCCAGGCGCCAGGCCATGTCGAGGCTGGTCGCGTGCTCGGGGCGCAAGCCCGTGGCGAGCAGGCCGGAAGCGAACACCACCATGCCGATGCCGCCCAGCCAGCCGGCTGGATAGCGGCCGATCAGGCGGCCTGCGATCGGCGCGACCAGCACCGTGGCCAGCGGCCAGGCCGTCATGATCAGGCCGGCGTCCATGTGCGAACGCCCCTGCACTTCCAGCAGCAGGAACGGCAGGCTGAGGAAGGCCAGCATCTGCCCGCAGAAGGCGCCGACGGACGAGGCCATGGACAGAGCGAACACCGGCAGACGCAACAGGTCCAGCGGGAACAGCGGCGCAGCCAGATGCCACTGGCGGCGCAGGTAGACCACCCCCACGCCCACCCCCGTGGCCAGCAGCGTCCAGCCCAGCGCTGGTGCGCTGTGCGCCGCACCGGCCCGCACGCCCAGGTAGTCCGCGCCGACGAAGACCAGGGTGAACATGAGCACGTTGAGCAGCACGTCCACGAGCGAGAACTGCGGCGCGGCGGTGGTGCGTGGCGGGTTGGTGGGCAGAGCCCGTCGGCCCATCCACAGGGTCAGCAGGCCCAGCGGCACATTCAGCGCGAACAGCCAGGGCCACGACGCCACCGACAGGATGGCCGCCGCGACCGCCGGGCCCGCCATCGTGGACGTGGCCACCACCATGGAGTTGATGGCGATGCCACGCCCCAGCCGCGAGCTCGGGTAGACCAGCCGCACCAGCGCGGTGTTCACGCTCAGGATGCCGGCCGCACCCAGGCCCTGCAGCGCGCGCGCCGCCGTGAGCATGGGCAGCGAGTTCGCCAGCATGGCGACCACCGACGACACCACGAACAGCAGCATGCCCACGAGGTAGACCCGCCGGTAGCCCAGGCGATCGCCCAGTGCCGCGAGAGGCAACAGCATCACCAGCGAAGCGATCTGGTAGGCATTGACCACCCAGATGGCCTGTGCCGCCGTCGCGTCGAGCTCGCGGGCAATGCCGGGCAGCGCAAGATTGACGATGCTGCCGTCCATCACCGACATGGCGATGCCCAGCACGATCACCAGCACGGCCTTGCCGCGCTGGGGCGAAGGAAGACCGTCCGGCGGGGTCACCCGTGCGCCTCGGCCGCGAGGTGCCGGCGGGCGTCGCCCGAGAGCGTGATCCAGGTCAGTGCCACGCCGATCAGCGCACCGGTGGCCATGCCCACCACCATTGGCAACGGCTTGCCGGTGGCGAACAGGCTCACGATGCCCATGGCCGCTGCGCCGCCCAGCATCTGCAGCGTGCCCAGCAGCGCCGACGCGGTACCGGCGATGGCACCGTGCTTCTCCAGTGCCAGCACCGAGGCGGTCGGAATCACCAGGCCCATGAAGGCACTGGCCACGAAGTAGAGCGTGATCAGCACCCAGAGTTGGTCACCGCCCAGCAGGTAATACGCCAGCAGCAGTGCCATGGTGGTGCCCGAGGCCGTGGCGGCGGCCTTCACCAGCCGCACCAGGCCGAAGCGCCGCCCCAGCAGGCCGGTGAACTGCGAGGCGCCGATGAAGGCGACGGCGTTGAACGAGAAGGCCAGGCTGTACTGCGTGGGCGACAGGCCGTAGTGGTTGATCAGCACGAAGGGCGAGCCCGCCAGGTACACGAAGAAGCCCGCCATGGCTGTGGCACCGATGCCGACCAGGCCGAGGTAGTGCCGGTCGCGCAGCAGCACACCGTAGGCGCGCAGCGCGCTGCCCAGGCTGCTTTCCACACGCTCGGCTTCGGAGCGGGTTTCCTGCAGGGCACTGTAGACCAGCAGCAACCCGGCCACCGACGCCAGCGCTACCGCCCAGAACACCCCGCGCCAGCCGGTGAGCGCGATCACGCCGCTGCCCGCCAGGGGGGCCAGGATCGGCGAGACGCTGAACACCAGCATCAGCAGCGACATCAGCCGCGCGGCTTCCGCGCCGGTGTGCAGGTCGCGCACCACCGCACGTGGAATCGCCATGCCGGCGGCCGCACCCAGGCCTTGCAGGAAGCGCAGGGCCACCAGGGTCTGGATGTCGGTCGCGAGCGCGCAGCCGATGCTGGCCAGCGTGAACAGCCCCAGGCCGAAATACAGCGGCGGCTTGCGGCCCACCATGTCGGACACCGGCCCGTAGAGCAACTGGCCCACCCCCAGGGACAGGAAGAATGCAGTGAGGCTGAACTGCACGGCGCCCACCTCGGCGCCCAGGCTGCGGCCGATGGCCGGCAGCGCCGGCAGGTACATGTCGATGGCGAAGGGGCCGATGGCGGACAACAGGCCCAGAATCAGGGCCATCTTGAGATAACGGGAAAAGAACATCGGGCTATTGTCGCCACCGCCCGAAGGCATTGCCCGGGCACGGTTGGGCCGATCTGGTGTAGGGCGATGCCGCCTGCGTCACAATTTCGCATTCCGAATTCCTTTCATCCCTCCGGAGAATCCCCATGGCCGTTGAAGGCAGCGCAGGCGATCTGCTCAAAGTCGTGACCCTGCTGGGTGCCGCGGTCGTGGCCGTGCCCTTGTTCAAACGCATCGGTCTGGGCTCAGTGCTGGGCTATCTGGCCGCTGGCCTGGCCATCGGGCCCTTCGGCATGGGGCTGATCAGCGACCCTGCCACCATCCTGCACACGGCCGAGCTCGGGGTGGTGATGTACCTCTTCGTCATCGGGCTGGAAATGCAGCCCTCCCATCTCTGGAGCCTGCGCAAGGCCATCTTCGGCCTGGGCAGCATGCAGGTGGTCGTGTGCGGCCTGCTGCTCACCGGCGTGGGCCTGGCGTTCGGTTTCCCGTTGGGCGTTTCATTCGTGAGCGCCATGGGTTTCGTGCTCACCTCCACCGCCGTGGTGATGCAGCTGCTCGGCGAGCGGGGCGACATGGCCCAGCCGCGCGGCCAGAAGATCGTCGCCATCCTGCTGTTCGAGGATCTGTTGATCGTGCCGTTGCTGGCGGTGGTGGCGTTCATGGCGCCGGCCGATGTGGGGGCCACCGTGGCGGCGAGTTCCTCGCGCTGGGGCACCATCGGCCTGGCGCTGGGGTCTCTGGTGGCTCTGGTCGCCGCCGGCGTGTGGTTGCTCAACCCCCTCTTCCGCATCCTGGCCAACGCCAAGGCCCGCGAAGTGATGACCGCCGCGGCGCTGCTGGTGGTGCTCGGCGCCGCCCTGCTGATGCAGGTGGGCGGGCTGTCCATGGCCATGGGCGCATTCCTGGCCGGCGTGCTGCTCTCCGAATCCACCTTCCGGCACCAGCTGGAGGCGGACATCGAGCCGTTCCGGGGCCTGCTGCTCGGGTTGTTCTTCCTGAGCGTCGGCATGTCGCTGGATCTGGCCGCCGTCGCGAGCAACTGGCCCATCATCCTGGCCGGCGTGGTGGCCATGATGATCGTCAAGGCGCTGTGCATCTACATCGTCGCGCGCCTGGCCAAAAGCTCGCACGCCGACGCGCTGGACCGCGCCGTGCTCATGGCCCAGGGCGGCGAGTTCGCCTTCGTGCTGTTCGCGGCCGCGCTGGGCGCGAAGGTGATCGACCCCGTGGTCAACGCCAACATGACCGCGATCGTGGTGCTCTCCATGGCCCTCACGCCGTTGGTGGTGCTGGTGCACAAGCGCCTGACCCCGGCGGACAGCGCCGTCTCGCTCGACGGCATCGAGAAGGTCGATGGCCAGCAGAACGCCAGCGTGCTGGTGATCGGCTTCGGCCGCTTCGGCCAGATCGCCAGCCAGGGCGTGATCGCGCGCGGCGCGAGCATCACCATCATCGACAACAACGTGCAGATGATCCGCGACGCCGAGCTGTACGGCTTCAAGGTGTACTACGGCGATGGCTGCCGTGCCGACGTCCTCCACGCCGCAGGCGCGCACACGGCGCAGGCCATCCTGGTGTGCCTGGACAACAAGGAGGCCGCCACGCGCATCGCCGAACTGGCCAGGGAAGAGTTCCCCCAGGCCGAGCTGCTGGTGCGCGCCTTCGACCGCGAGCACGTGCTGGAACTGCGCAAGGCCGACGTGAGCTACCTCGTGCGCGAGACCTTCGAGTCGGCGATGGCCATGGGCCGGCAGGCGCTGCTGACCATGGGCGCGGCCGAGGAAGAGGCCGACGAGGTGATGGAACACCTGCGTCGCCGCGATGCCGAGCGCATGGACATGGAAGCGGCGGGCGGCCTGTTCGCCGGGCGGCAGCTCGTGCTGGGCAACCTCAAGAAGAAGCCGCCCGAACACGAGGAAGTGCAGGCGCCGGCCTGATCCGTGCCTTCCCGTGGCGTCAAGGGCAGACGGCTTCGACGTTGTTGCCGTCCGGATCGATCAGGAAGGCCGCGTAGTAGGTCGGGCTGTAGTCCGGGCGCGGGCCGGGCCCACCGTTGTCTTTCGCACCGGCTTTCAGGCCTGCCTTGTAGAAGGCGTCGACCGCCTTCTGATCGGGCGCGCGGAAAGCCACATGCGTGCCCGCAGCGCCTTTCTCGCCCATGCTGGCGTAGAGCCACAGTGCGGGTGCACCCTGGGGGCCCAGCCCGGCACAGGTGTCGTCGTGAGAACCCAGCACGTGGCCGAGCGGTGCAAGCGCGGCTTCGTAGAAGCGGCGGCTGGCGGCGAGGTCTTTGACTTTCAGTCCAATGTGGTCGTACATGGCGATGGCTTCCTGTTCGAGGGGTGGATCAGGCGGTCATCGTCGATCAGCGAGGCCATGCGGTCTTGGAGAATCTTGCGGTCTTGTGCCCTGCCATGGCGCGCGGCCTGGCGGAAAGTGCGCGGCGACACACCCGCCGCGCGGTGGAAGGTGCGCACGAAGTTGCTCAGGTCGGCGAAGCCCACGTCCTGCGCCACGTCCGTCACGGCGTCATCGGTTTCGGCGAGCAGGCGCGCGGCCTGGCGCAACCGCGAACGCACCAGGTACTGGTGCGGCGTGACGCCAAGCGCCCGCGAGAACAGCCGCAGGAAATGGAACGGACTCAGGGAGGCCTCGCCCGCCGCCCGGTCCAGGTCGATGGCTTCCTGCGAGTGCGCTGAGATCCACAGGGCGACCTCCACGGCGCGACGGCGGTCCCGCCCGCTCACGGCCAGCGCCTCGTGCTCGCGGCCCGTGACGACCTGCAGGAAGCGCGACGCGAACCACAGGCCCACTTCGTCCAGACCCGCATCGCTGTGGCCTCCCGCCACGGCCTGGGCCAGTTCTCCCAGCACCATGAGCTCGGGCAAAGGCGGCACGGCGCCAGCACGCCAGTTGCCGCGCGTCCCACCCACCAGATCCACGAAGCCGGGCGAGAAGTGGAACGACAGGCATTCGTCACCGCACAGGTGGTGCTCGTGCGTGCACATGAACTCGTCACCCGGATGGCCGACGAGCACCGCGCCCGCCACCAGTTCATGGGACTTCCCACGCACCCGGTAGCCGAAACTGCCTTTGCGGACATAGGACACCGAATGCGCATCGTGCACTTCGGTGAACGGCTTCGCCGAAGGCCCGGCGCTGCAGCGGAAGTCCATCACGCGGATGGGACCGGCCAGAAGCTCCGTCGCGGCGATCATGTGCCGTCCCCATCGAAGAGCCCGGGCGAATCGCCGATCTGCGCTCGCTCGATCTGCAGCATGCGCAGCTTGGTCGGCACGCCACTGCCACCGGAAAACCCGCCGGAGCGTCCGCCCGCTGCCAGCACGCGATGGCAGGGCACGATGGGGGCGAATGGGTTGTGGCCCATGGCCTGGCCCACCGCCCTGGACAGTCCAACGTCACCCAGCGCCGTGGCCAGATCGCCATAGGTGCGCGTGCGACCCGGCGGAATGGCACGGGCCAGGGCGTAGACCTCGCGCTGGAATGGGCTCACGCGCGCCATGTCAAGTGGCACTTCGAGCAGGTCCCTTGCTTCGCCGTTCAAGAGGGCCTGCACGCCTTCGATGGCGGCCTGCACCGGTGCCGGTGGCTGCCTCACTTCGGGCAGCGGCGGCAGGCCCTTCAGCATCCGCGAGCGGGTGCGTGCCAGGTCGGCTTCGGGCAGTTGCACCGCCACCACCACATCGCCTTCCCAGGCGATGCCGCAGACACCGATGGCGGTGTCGAACAGTGTGTGGCCGCCCTCACCCACCGCAGCCTCACATGGCGCGCAGCGCGGCGCGCAGGCCCACGCCGATTTCGGGGCGCTCGTGGAACGGGTCGGCGGGGTTAGTCTGGTTGACGATGCCCTCCATGCGCGCTCGCACGTTGCCGAGCGCGCGCGGGTGGCTGAAGATGTAGAAGCGGTCGGCGGCGATCGCGTCGAACACCAGCTGCGCCACCTCGGCTGCCGTGACCTTGCCAGAGCCCACGGCCTTGTCGGTCATGGCCTGGCCGATCAGCTGGCTCTGCGTGGGCTTTTCGTCGGCCATCTCGGCCGGGCGGTTGCGGTGGCTCTGGTTGATGCCGGTGGGCACGAAGTACGGGCACAGCACGCTGGCACTGACCTGGTCGCTCACCAGCTTAAGGTCCTGGTAGAGCGTTTCGGTGAGGCTCACCACGGCGTGCTTGCTCACGTTGTAGATACCCATGTTGGGCGGCGTGAGCAGGCCAGCCATGCTGGCGGTGTTGACGATGTGGCCGCGCCAGTTCGGGTCTTTCTTCGCGGCGGCGAGCATCATGGGCGTGAACAGGCGCACGCCGTGGATCACACCCCACACGTTCACGCCCAGCACCCACTCCCAATCCCGCACGGAGTTTTCCCAGATCATCCCGGCCGAGCCCACGCCGGCGTTGTTGAAGACGAAGTGCGGCGCGCCGAAGCGCTGCTCCACCAGCGCGGCGAGGCTTTCCATCTGGTCCTTGCTGGAGACGTCGACCCGGCGCGAGAGCACCTGCACGCCGGTGGCCTCGATCTCGGCGGTGGCCTTGTCCAGCGCGTCCTGCTGCACATCCACCAGCACCAGGTTCATGCCCAGCCGGGCACCGATGCGGGCGCACTCCAGCCCGAAGCCCGAACCCGCGCCGGTGAGCACCGCCGTCTTGCCCTTGAAGTCCTGAATCATGCGTCTGTCTCCTGTGTGGTGATGTGAAAGGTTCAGGCGGCTCGCGTCATTTCCACGTGGTCGATGCCGTCCTCGATGTAGATCTCGCTCGCGGGCACGAAGTCGTGCTGGCGGTAGAAAGCTTCCAGTCGCGCCTGCGCGCCGATGCGGATGGGCTGCACACCCCAGAGGCCGTGCAGCGCCCGCACCGCCTCGCGCATGAGCACATGGCCCAGCCCGCCGCCGCGTGCGGCCGGCAACGTCACGACGCGGCCGATGCTGGCCTCGGTGAACTTGAGGCCGGCCGGCACAAGCCGGGCGTAGGCCACCAGTGTGCCGTCCGCCTCCTCGCCGAGCAGGTGGAAGCATTGCGGGTCCGCACCGTCCATGTCCTGGAAGATGCAGGTCTGTTCCATCACGAAAACCTCGGTGCGCAGCTGCAGCAGGTTGTAAAGCGTGCGGGCATGCAGGGCGTCGAACGGCAGGCAGCGCCAGTTCAGTTCTCTCGGGTTCAAGCGCGCACTTCCCTCAACACGTAGCCGATGCGCGGAAAGTGCACGTGCAGCCGGCCGGCCCTCGCGTCCTCGCGCTCCAGGGTGTAGCGCGTGCGCGTGGCCGCGCGCAGGATGCCCTCGGTCGGTTCGGGGCCGAAGGTCTCGGCGGCCACGGTGACGCGGCTGCCCAGCGCGATGCCGTGCTCGTCCTGGAACACCTCATCCGCCAGGGCCGCGGGTTCGGCGGCGGCCGCGGTGGCGATGGCCTCGGTGGAGCTCACCTTGCTCATCTGGCCATGGCCGATGGCGGCCATGCGGTCCATCCACTCCAGCACGGGTGGCGTGGCATCGAGGATGCCGGCCATGGCGCGGTTGGCCACACGGCTGAACCAGAGCGGGTGGTAGGCGGCAAAGTCGGCGATGCAGGGCGCTTCACCCAGCAGGAAGGGCTGTTCTTCCACCATGGTGGAGAGGCGGCGCAGGTAGCTGCGGAAGGCCGCCGTGGCGTCGCCGGGGCGCGGGCTGGTCATGCCGGCGCGCATGGTGGCACGGTCGGCGGCGAAGGCCTGACCCACCTCGGGTGGCTGGCCCGCGAACAGCGCGGCGGCGCCTTTGGGGCTGAGGTTGTAGCCCATCGAGGCCCAGAACAGCGTGGTGTCGGCCCACTGCGCGAGCACCCGGGCCATGCCCTTGAAATGCTCGGGGTACAGCGGCGGATCGGGTTGTACATGTTCGAGCACATCGCAGATGAGCGCGGTGTCGCAGTAGATGTCGGCGCCGATCTGCAGGATGGGCGTGCGGCGGTAGCCACCGGTGAGCGCGATCACGTCGGGCTTGGGCATGGTCGCCGGAATGGTGACGCCGCGCCAGGCCAGGCGCTTGTGGCCGAGCATGAGGCGAGCCTTCTCGGCGAAGGGCGAGAGACCGTAGTGGTGCAGGATGAGGTCGGGCATGGGGGGACTTTCCGTGGTCGTCAGCGCGGCATGGCTCGGGCAATGATGGCATCAACGTCGGTGCCCGACGACAGCGAACCGAAGCTGTAGCCCCAGTGTCCGCCCAGGCGCGAGTCGCAGAAAGCGCCGAAGACGGCGGCCGGCGCGGTCTGGGCCAGCAGCGCGGCCTGCACGGCCAGGGCCACGTCCTGGGCGAGGCGGCGCGCCTCCATTTCGGTGGCCATCTCTTCCACGCGCAGAGGCAGGCGTTCGGCCAGGTGGTCCAGCGCCGGGTGCATGCCACGCGCGGGCGCCAGTTCGTGGGCCAGCGCGGCGGCGGCATCGGCCTTGCGCAGCGCGCGCAACAGGTCCAGCGCCATGATGTTGCCTGCGCCCTCCCAGATGGAGTTCAGCGGCATCTCGCGGTAGATGCGTGCCATGATGCCTTCGCCGCCCTCTTCCACATAGCCGTTGCCGCCCAGGCACTCCATGGCTTCCTGGGCAAAGTGGCTGCCGCGCTTGCAGATCCAGAACTTGGCCACCGGGGTGAGCAGGCGCATCATCACCTGCTCGTGCGCATCACCCGCGCGGTCGAAGCTGCGCGCCAGGCGCAGCGCCAGCGCGGTCGCGGCTTCGGATTCCAGCGCCAGGTCGGCCAGCACGTTCTTCATCAGCGGCTGGTCGATCAGCGCCTTGCCGAAGGCCTTGCGCTGCGTGGTGTGGTTGAGTGCGATGGACAGCGCCTGACGCATCAGGCCACTGGTGCCCAGCGCGCAGTCGAGCCGCGTCATGGTGCCCATCGCCAGGATCTGCGGCACGCCCCGCCCTTCCTCACCCACCAGCCACGCGCTCGCGCCCACGAACTCCACCTCGGAACTGGCGTTGGCCTTGTTGCCGAGCTTGTCCTTCAGGCGCTGGATGAACAGCTGGTTGAGCGAGCCGTCGGGCAGCACACGGGGCAGGAACAGGCAGCTCAGGCCGCTGGCGGTCTGCGCGAGGATGAGAAAGGCATCGCACATCGGCGCGGAAAAGAACCACTTGTGCCCGGTGACGGTGTAGCGCTGTCCCCAGGCATCACTGCCAGCGGGCTCGGCGCGGGTGGTGTTCGCCCGCACGTCGGAGCCGCCCTGCTTTTCCGTCATGCCCATGCCCATGGTCAGGCCGGGCTTCTCGCGCCAGGGCTTGAGCGCGGGGTCGTAGGCGCGGCTGGTGAGGCCGGGCGCCCAGTCGCGCCAGATGGCGGGGTTGTCCTTGAGCGCGGGCGCGACCGCGTAGCTCATCGAGATGGGGCAGAGGATGGACGGTTCGAGTTCGGTGAACAGCATGAAGCCGGCGGCGCGCAACTGGTGCGCGTGGTCGGCGCCTTCGCCCCAGGGGGTGCCGTGCAGGCCGGCGCCAGTGGCCGCCTGCATGAGCGCGTGGTACGCCGGGTGGAACTCGACCTGGTCGATGCGGTGACCGAAACGGCTGTGGGTCTTGAGCTGCGGCGTGTGCACGTTGGCCAGGCGGGCGTGGGTCTGCATTCCCGCGCTGCCCACGGTGGCGCCCAGTGCATGCAGCGAGGCCGTGTCCAGCGACGGGGCGTTGAACTTCAGCGCGGCCTGCATCGGCTGGTTGCCGGCAAACAGGTTCACATCCACCAGCGGCAGGGGCTGGTTGAACACGTCATGCGTGGCGTTCACAACGACTCCTCAAAAGAAGCGGTGTCTTCATCCAGAGCCACCGCAGAACCGGCTCCGCCGGGTCGCCTTCGCCGCCCCTGGGGGGTGACGCCGAAGGCGGCGCGCGGGACTACACAAGTTTTACGAGCTGCTTGCCGAAGTTCCTGCCCTTGAGCAGGCCCATGAACGCCTCGGGTGCGGCCGCAATGCCCTGCGCCACGGTTTCACGCGGGCGCAGCTTGCCGGTGGCCACCAGCGTGCCCAGTTCGGTCAATGCCTCAGGCCAGACTTCCATGTGTTCGCTGACGATGAAGCCTTCCACCTTGAGGCGGTTGATGAGGATCAGCGCCGGGTTGGCCAGGGGCAATGGCTGGCCGTCGTAGCCGGCGATCATGCCGCAGACCGCGATGCGGCCAAACGCGTTCATGCGCAGCAGCACGGCGTCGAGCACCATGCCACCCACGTTCTCGAAGTAGCCGTCGATGCCCTTGGGGCAGACTTCCTTCAGGGCCTTGGCCAGCGAATACATGTCCTTGTGCTGCTTGTAGTCGATGCAGGCGTCGAAGCCGAGTTCTTCCACGGCGTACTTGCATTTGTCCGGGCCACCCGCAATGCCGACCGCACGGCAGCCGCGCGCCTTGGCCAGCGCGCCGAACGCGCTGCCCACCGCGCCGGTGGCCGCGCTCACCACCACGGTGTCGCCGGCCTTGGGGTTGATGATCTTCACCAGGCCGTACCAGGCGGTCACGCCGGGCATGCCGACCGCGCCCAGGTAGTGCGACAGCGGCACGTGCGTGGTGTCCACCTTGCGCAGCGCGCCGGGCTGGCCGGCGTCGACCACGCTGTACTCCTGCCAGCCGCCCATGCCCACCACCTTGTCGCCGGGCTGGAATTTCGGGTGCTTCGATTCGGCCACCTCGCCCACGGTGCCGCCGATCATGACCTCGCCCAGCGGCTGCGAGGCGGCGTAACTCTTGCTGTCGTTCATGCGCCCGCGCATGTACGGGTCCAGGCTCAGGAAATGGTGGCGCACCAGCACCTGGCCCTCGGCCAGCGCGGGCGTCTGTGTGGTGACGAGCTTGAAGTTGTTGACGGTGGCTTCACCGTCGGGGCGGTTGTCGAGAAGGATCTGCTGGTTGGCGGGCATGGTGGTCTCCGTTGGAAAAGGGTATTCAGTCGGTGGGAATGCGGTTGAGGGCTTGCGTGCTTCCCGGCCCGGTGGCCAGGCGCGGCATCAGCTTGAAGGTGCCCGTGGCGTGGGCACACAGCCTGCCTGCGGCGTCGTGAATGTGGCCTTCCGTGAAGACCAGCGTGGCAGTGCGGTGCATGGTGCGGCCTGTCGCCCGCAAGGGCCCCTTGGCGGCACGCATGAAGCTGGTCTTCATCTCGATGGTGACCGCGCCCATCTCCGGCACGGTGGAGCGCGCGGCGTGCGCCATGACCACGTCCAGCAGGGTCATGCTCGCGCCGCCGTGCACGACGTCGAAGGAGTTCATGTGATCGGGCCCCGGGTTGAAGCGCAGCTCCGCCTCCCCTCCTTCGAACCTGTGCAGCTCGAAGCCCAGCAACTCCACGAAAGGAATGCGGACGGAAAACTCCATGAAGCGCTCAACCTCCCGTGATGACGCTGACCCCGCCATCGACCGCCAGCCACTGCCCGGTGATGTGCTTGCCGGCATCGGACGCGTAGAGCACCGTCAGGCCCTTGAGGTCTTCGTCGTCGCCCAGGCGGCGCAGTGGTGCGTGGGCGGCCAGCTTGTCCTCGCCCATGGCCTTGAGCGTGCCCACGGTCATCTTGCTCGGGAAGAACCCCGGGCAGATGGCGTTGACGGTGATGCCGTACTTGCCCCATTCGGCGGCCAGCGCCCGGGTGAAGTTGATCACCGCGCCCTTGGACGTGTTGTAGGCGATGGTGTTCATCCCCGAGGGATTGCCGCCCAGGCCGGCGATGGACGCGGTGTTGATGATGCGGCCCGACTTGCGCGCGATCATGCTGCGCCGCGCAATGACCTGGCTCAGGATGAAATAGCTGCGCACGTTGAGGTTCATCACCTTGTCCCAGGCCTCCACCGGGTGGTCTTCGGCCGGTGCGCCCCAGGCGGCCCCGGCGTTGTTCACCAGGATGTCGATATCGCCCAGGCGCTGCAGGCTTTCGTCGGCCAGGCGATGGATGTCTTCCTCTTTCGAGCAATCGGCCGCCACCCAGCGCGCGTCGATGCCGGCGGCCTGCAGTTCGGCCACGGCGTTCTCCAGGTCCTCGGCCTTGCGCGAACTCACCAGCACGCGCGCGCCGGCCTCACCCAGCGCATGCGCCATCTGCAGGCCCAGGCCGCGCGAGCCGCCGGTGATCAGGGCGGTCTTGCCCTTGAGGTCGAAGAGTTGGGGAATGGTCCGGGTCATGTGGTCTCCTGTGGTAAGTGCGTGATGTCGATCTGTATCGTTCTCTTCACCGCGCCGGCGAGCAACCCGCAACGCATGCAGCAGCGCAAGCCAGGGGCACTGAGGGTCCGGCTTTGCCGGCCCTAGGTGCCGTCCCCCTCCAAGCCGAAGGCGCCAGAGAGGGGGAAGCCGTGCAGCGGCGCAGAGGGTGTTTCATATCTCGTAGTCCATGCACTGTCGTTCCTGGACGACCAGGCGCATGAACGGTTTGAGGGCGGTGTGGGACGGATGGTTCTGGTACGCGGCCAACGCCTCGCGATCCGTGAAGCTGCTGTTGAGCACCAGGTCGTAGGTGCACTCCATGCCTTCCAGAAAACCGGCCACCTCGAATCGCACGATGCCGGGCACCAGGTGGGCGCAGGCATCGAGCAGCGCCTTGGCCTTGGCGATGTTGGCCTCGCGGCTGCTGCCATCGGCCGTGGCCTTGATCTTCCACATGACGATGTGGTGGACCATCAGAACGCCTCTTCGGGCAATGCCGCGCAGGTCTGGTCCCGGCTGCTCACCACCTGCAGCCACGCGCCGATCTTGGGCAGCTCGTAGTGGAAGAAGAAGCGCATCGCCGCCAGGCGGCCCGCGCGCGCGGGTGATTCGGCCGCGGCATGCGCGGCCAGGGCCACGTCGAGCCAGATCCAGGCCAGCACGGTGTGACCGAAGGCCTGCAGGTAGGGCACGGCGTTCGCGAGCGCGTCGGTCGGCTCGCCCGTGGCCCACGCGGCCTTGGTGGCCGCACCCACCTGCGCGAGCGCCTGGCCCAGCGCATTGGCGTGGGCCGCGAATTCCGGAATGTGGATCGCGCGCTGGATGGTGTCGTTGATGCGGCCCGCCAGCAGGCTCAGGCCCTTGCCGCCTTCCATGAGCACCTTGCGCCCGAGCAGGTCCATCGCCTGGATGCCGTGTGTGCCCTCGTGGATCATGTTCAGGCGGTTGTCGCGCCAGTACTGCTCCACGGGAAAGTCGCGCGTGTAGCCGTAGCCACCATGGATCTGGATCGCCAGCGAGTTGGCCTCCAGGCACCACTCGCTCGGCCAGCTCTTGGCGATGGGCGTGAGCACTTCCAGCAGCAGGCGCGCGTCGTCTGCCGTGGTGGCATCGGCGGTGTGTTGCTCGTCCACCAGGCGCGCGCAGTACAGCTCCAGCGCCAGCGCGCCTTCGCAGTACGCCTTCTGCGCCAGCAGCATGCGCTTGACGTCCGCGTGTTCGATGATGCGCACCGGCGGCTGCGCCGGGTCTTTCCCGGCCGGTCCCATCGGGCGGCCCTGCGGGCGGTTCTTCGCGTAGTCCAGACTCGCGTGGTAGCCCGCCATGCCAAGCATGGTGGCGGCCATGCCCACGCCGATGCGGGCCTCGTTCATCATGTGGAACATGCAGTGCAGGCCCTTGCCTGCCTGCCCCACCAGGTAGCCCACCGCACCGGCCTCGCCCTTCACAGGAAACCTGCCCTCGCCGAAGTTGAGCAGCGTGTTGGTGGTGCCACGCCAACCGCACTTGTGGTTCAGGCCGGCCAGGGCCACGTCGTTGCGTTCGCCTGTCAGTTCCCCGGCCGGGTTCACGATTTTCTTGGGCACGATGAACAGCGAGATGCCCCGCGTGCCGGGCACCAGCCTGCCGTTCTCATCGGGAATCTTGGCCAGAACGAGGTGAATGATGTTCTCGGTGAGCTCATGCTCCCCCGCAGAGATCCACATCTTGTTGCCCTTGAGGCGGTAACGGGGTCCGAGCGGATCGCTCTGGAAATCGGGGCCGTCCGGCACGGCGCGGGTGGCCACGTCGCTGAGCGACGAACCGGCCTGGGGTTCGGACAGGCACATGGTGCCCGAGAAGCGGCCCGAGAACTCGTTGAGCGCGAACACCCTCTTCTGGGCATCGGTGCCATGCGCCATGAGCAGGTTGGCGTTGCCGGTGGTGAGCATGCCGCTGCCGATGCTCACCGAGGCCATGGCGAAGAAGGCATTGGCCGCGGCCTCCACCGTGTAGGGCAGCTGCATGCCGCCGACCTCGTAGTCCTGCGCGGCGCTGAGCATGCCGCTCTCGGCGTAGGCCTTCTGCGCGTCATGCGAGGCCTGCGGCAGGATCACCTTCTCGCCGTCGAAATGCGGCTCCTGCGTGTCCACCACGCGGTTGAAGGGCGCGTACTTCTCACGGGCGATGCGCTCGCAGGTGTCCAACACCGCGTCGAAGGTTTCGCGGCTGTGGTCGGCGAAGCGCTCGCGCTGGTTCAGGCTCTCGACATGCAGCCAGTCGTTCAGCAGGAAGTCGACGGTCGGACGCAGGCTCATGGAAACGGTCTCTTCTTCAGTTCTGAGGTGGCAGCGCGGCAATGGTGCCCTGCGCCACGGCGCAGAGCTTTTCCACGCCGTCCTTGAGGACGAACACATCGCAGCGGCAGACCGATTGCGTCTTCCCCGTGTGCACGGCCTCGGCGCGGGCAATCAGCCGCTCGCCGATCGCAGGCCTCAGGTAGTTGATCTTGAACTCCGCCGTGACCACCCGCAAGCCCAGGGCACTGCCACCGGCGTAGGTGAGCGCGTTGTCGGCCGCGTAACTGAGCACGCCGCCGTGCACGAAGCCGTGCTGCTGCTTGACCGACTCACCGATGGGCACATGCAGCTCGCAGCGCCCCCGGGAGAACGCGGCAAGCTCGGCACCGATCAGGCGCGAGAACGGCTGGGCCGCCAGCACCTCTCGCCCCATGGCCAGGAATTCCTCGGGGCTGACGCTGGCCTCGGCCATGGCGGCTCGCCTTCAGAGCACTTCGAATATGCCAGCCGCGCCCATGCCGCCGCCGATGCACATCGTCACGCAGACGCGCCTGGCGCCACGGCGCTTGCCTTCGATGAGCGCGTGGCCCGTCAGGCGCTGGCCGGACACTCCATAGGGGTGGCCCACGGCGATGGCACCGCCGTTCACGTTGAGGCGGTCGCCCGGAATGCCCAGCTTGTCGCGGCAGTAAATCACCTGCACCGCGAAGGCCTCGTTCAGTTCCCACAGGTCGATGTCGTCCATCTTCAGGCCCAGGCGCTTGAGCACCTTGGGAATGGCGAACACCGGGCCGATGCCCATTTCGTCAGGCTCGCAACCCGCGACCGCAAAGCCAAGGAAGCGGCCCAGCGGCTGCAGGCCACGCTTCTCGGCCAGGGTTTCGTTCATCAGCACGCAGGCGCCGCCGCCATCGCTGAACTGGCTGGCGTTGCCGGCAGACACCAGCCCACCCGGGACGGCAGAGCGGATGCCGCTGATGCCTTCCTTGGTGGTGCCAGCGCGAATGCCTTCGTCGTTCTCCACCGTCACCTGTTTGGTGATCAGGCCCATGACCTTGTCGGCCACGCCGGCGGTCACGGTGATCGGCGCAATCTCGGCCTTGAACAGGCCGGCTTCCAGCGCGGCTGTGGCCTTCTGCTGGCTGGCGGCGCCGTATTCGTCCATGGCGTCGCGGCCGATGTTGTAGCGCTTGGCCACCTGCTCCGCAGTCTGCAGCATGTTCCAGTAGATCTCGGGCTTGTTCTTCACCAGCCAGGGATCGGCCAGCATGTGGGTGTTCATTTCCTGCTGCACGCAGGAAATGCTCTCCACGCCACCGGCCACGTACACATCGCCCTCGCCCGCAATGATGCGCTGCGCGGCCATGGCGATGGTTTGCAGGCCGGAGGAGCAGAAGCGGTTGACGGTGACGCCCGAGGTGGTGATGGGCAGCCCGGCGCGCAGCGCGATCTGGCGCGCGATGTTGGCGCCGGTGGCGCCTTCGGGATTGGCGCAGCCCATGATGACGTCGTCCACCTCGGCGGCCTCGATGCCGGCGCGCTGCACGGCGTGCTGCACCGCATGGCCACCCAGGGTGGCACCGTGGGTCATGTTGAAGGCGCCCTTCCAGCTCTTGGCCAGGGGGGTGCGGGCGGTGGAAACGATGACGGCGTTGGTCATGATGAATGTTCTCCTGATTCGGTCTTTTGCTGGCGGTGGGCTTAGTTGAAGGTCTTGCCTTCAGCGACCAGACGGGCCAGCAGCGGCGCCGGCTCCCAGAATTTCGCGTCGTCCAGCGGGTTCTTCGCAAAGCGCTTCATGCTCTGCACCACATTGAACAGTCCCACCGTGTCGGCGTAGATCATCGGGCCGCCACGGTGGATGGGGAAGCCGTAGCCGAAGATGTAGACCACGTCGATGTCGCTCGCCTTGTTGGCAATGCCTTCTTCCAGGATGTGCGCAGCCTCGTTCACCAGCGCGTAGATGAGGCGCTGCACGATCTCCTCGTCGGAAATCTTGCGCGGCGTGATGCCCAGTGACTTGCGGTGATCCTCGATCATCTTCACCACCTCGGCGTTCGGGATCGCATCGCGCTTGCCCGGCACGTAGTCGTACCAGCCTGCGCCGGTCTTCTGCCCGAAGCGGCCCTTCTCGCACAGCAGGTCGGCGGTCTTGCTGTACTTCATGTCCGGCTTTTCCACATAGCGGCGCTTGCGGATCGCCCAGCCGATGTCGTTGCCGGCCAGGTCGCCCATGCGGAACGGGCCCATGGCCATGCCGAACTTCTCCATCGCCTTGTCCACCTGCTCGGGCGTGCAGCCCTCGTCCAGCAGGAAGCCGCCCTGGCGGCCGTACTGCTCGATCATGCGATTGCCGATGAAGCCATCGCACACGCCCGAGACCACAGCCGTCTTCTTGATCTTCTTGGCCACGGCCATCACGGTGGCCATCACGTCCTTGGCGGTCTTGTCGCCCCGCACCACTTCCAGCAGCTTCATCACGTTGGCGGGGCTGAAGAAGTGCAGGCCCACCACGTCCTGCGGACGCTTGGTGAAGTTGGCGATGGCGTTCACATCCAGCGTGGAGGTGTTCGACGCGAGGATCGCGCCGGGCTTCATCACGCGGTCGAGTTCCTTGAACACCGTCTCCTTGACGCCGATGTCCTCGAACACGGCCTCGATCACGAGGTCGGCCGAGCCGATATCGTCGTAGCTCAGCGTGGTGCTGAGCAGCGACATGCGCTGTTCGTACTTGTCCTGCTTGAGCTTGCCCTTCTTCACCTGGGCTTCGTAATTCTTGCGGATGGTCGCGATGCCGCGGTCCAGCGCCTCCTGCTTCATCTCCAGAATCTTCACCGGGATGCCCGCGTTGAGGAAGTTCATGGAAATGCCGCCGCCCATGGTGCCGGCGCCGATCACGGCCACGGACGCGATCTCGCGCTTGGGCGTGTCTTCCGGCACGTCGGGAATCTTGCTCGCGGCGCGTTCGGCGGTGAACAGGTGGCGCAGCGCGCGGCACTCGGGCGTCCACATCAGGTTGATGAAGATCTCTCGCTCGAAGGTCATGCCATCGTCGAACTTCTTCTTGGTGGCGGCTTCCACCGCGTCCACGCACTTGGCGGGCGCCGGGAAATTCCTCGACATGCCCTTGACCATGTTGCGCGCGAACTGGAAGTACGCATCGCCCTTCGGGTGCTTGCAAGGCAGGTCGCGCACCTTGGGCAGCGCACTGCCATCGGCATGTTTCGCGGCCATCTCGCGGGCCAGGGCCAGGGCTTCCTCCGCCAGGCTGTCCGGCGATGCGGCCAGCTTGTTGAACAGCATCTGGCCCGGCACCTGCGCCAGCATTTCGCTCTTGACGGCTTCGCCGCTCACGATCATGTTCAGCGCGGGTTCCACGCCCAGGGCGCGCGGCAGGCGCTGCGTGCCACCGGCACCCGGAATCAGGCCCAGCTTCACTTCGGGCAATGCCACGTTGGTGCCGGGTGCGGCAATGCGGTAATGGCAACCCAGTGCCAGCTCCAGGCCGCCGCCCATGGCCACCGAGTGAATGGCCGCCACCACCGGCTTCGAGGCGTTTTCCACCGCCAGAATGACCGACAGCAGGTTCGGTTCGGCCAGCGCCTTGGGCGAGCCGAACTCACGGATGTCCGCACCACCCGAAAACGCCTTGCCCGCACCGGTGAGCACGATCGCCTTGACCGCCGGATCGCCCTCGGCCTTGGCCAGCCCATCGGTGATGCCTTGCCGCGTCGACAGGCCCAGGCCGTTGACCGGCGGGTTGTTCATGGTGATGACGGCCACATCGCCGTGGACCTTGTACTCAGCGGTCATGAAAGCTCCTTCGTTGTGTATGTCGGGCAGTGCCTGAGGGCGTTGACTGTGACGCTCTTCTGTAAAAAGAACGATCGTTCGATTCTAGAAAGATTGTGCGGCGCCGCAAAGGGGCGGGTGTCGCCGGCTTGTCTCGGGAAAGGTGAAACGCGGAAAGACTGTGTACCGGGCTGCAGCCGGAGCGCGTGCCCGGACCCAGGATGCCGTGGGTCCGGCTCCGCCGGCCCACAGGCATCGCCCCCCAGTGGGGGGTGACGCCGCAGGCGGCGCAGGGGGATTCCCGGTGCCGGGCCGCCCCAAGCCGGGAAAGCCCCCTTGGGGGGCAGCGACCCGCGCAGCGGCGGAGCGTGGGGGCCACGCTCTAAACCTCCAGCCACTCCTTGCGGGTGTATGGATCGGCGCGCAGGCTCTCCGGTGTGCCCTGGAACACGATGCTGCCGTGCCCCATCACCAGCGCGCGGTCGGAAATCGCCATCGCGATGGTCAGCTTCTGTTCGATCAGCAGCACCGACACGCCGCGCGACTTGAGCGTCTGCAGGTACTGGCCCACCAGCTCGACAATCTTTGGCGCCAGGCCTTCTGTGGGTTAGTCGATGATGATCAGGTCGGGGTCACCCATCAGCGATCGGCACAGGGTCAGCATCTGCTGCACTCCGCCCGAGAGCACGCCGGCATCGGTGTGCTGGCGCTCGAGAAAGAGCGGGAAAATGATGTACATAACCTCGAAGGTACAGACCGAGCTCTTGTCGTGAAGCTACAGGTCCAGCATCAGGTTCTGGTGCACCGGTAGCGTGGGGAAGGTGTGCAAGATCT
>QFCS01000314.1_pt1 | contig 64571 bp, 53 predicted proteins | sample 3576561 | NCBI WGS metagenome assembly QFCS01 | reverse complement strand
GCCTCGGCCGGCATGGCCAAGGTCAAGCTGCGAGGATGCGCCCGCGTGAATGCTGCCTTCACCTTGAACCTGGCGGCCTACAATCTGATCCGTTTGCCCAAGCTGCTGGCGGCGCCGGCATGAGCCTCACCGGCCGCTGGCCGATCGTCGCGATGCCCGACTATGTCGAGGACTATCGCGACATGATGGAGCCCGCCTACATCGAGTTCGCGGCCGATGGCTCCGGCGAATTCGCCTTCGGCTGCGTCACCGGGCAGATCTTCGGCACCGGCCACGGCAACAATGTTGCCTTCTCCTGGCAAGGCAATGACGAAATGGACGAAGCCCAGGGCAACAGCTGGGCTGAAATCCAACCAGACCGCTCTATCAACGGACAAATCTGCTTCCATGGCGGCGACGAGGCAGACTTCAGCGCCCGTAAATGGACTTCTTCAACAGCCTGCTAGGCGAACTTGGATGTGCGGTCGATGGCCACGAACAAGCGCAACTTGCCTCGGCCGTCTGAACCTCGAATCAGATCGAGAAACTGGTTCCGCAGCCGCAGGAGGCGACCGCGTTCGGGTTGCGGATCTGGAACGACTGGCCCATCAGGTCGTCGACGAAGTCGATGACAGAGCCTCCCATGTAGACCAGCGACAGGTCGTCAACGAGGACGGTGGCGCCGTCACGCTCGATCGCGACATCGTCGTCGTTGCGGCCGTCGACGAGGTCGAACTTGTAGGAGAAGCCGGAGCATCCGCCGCCCTCGACAGAGACGCGCAGGGCCGACTTGCCCGGCTCCCTGGCCACGATGGCCGCGATGCGTCTGGCCGCGGCCTCGGTCATCTCGACCTTCATGGCAGACTTGGCATCCGCATTCATGGCGTCACCTTGCGTTCGCTTTCGCTCCATAGGTATGAAGCGGGAGGGGGCAAGTCAACCGGCGGCGGAGCGATGGGCAGCGGCGGAGATCTGGGCGATATCGGCTTCGGCTACCGGCCGCGCGCGCCCTGGGCCAGCGACCCCGCGCAAAGCCGCGGCAGGCTGTTCGACGAGCCGGAAAGCCCGACGCGCACGCCGTTCCAGCGCGACCGCGACCGCATCATCCATTCGACCGCGTTCCGCCGGCTGAAACACAAGACGCAGGTGTTCGTGGCGCATGAGGGCGACCACTTTCGCACCCGGCTCACCCACACGATCGAGGTAGCGCAGATCGCGCGTGCGCTGGCGCGCGCCCTGCGGTGCGATGAGGACCTGGCCGAGGCGCTGGCGCTGGTCCATGATTTCGGCCACACGCCGTTCGGCCACACCGGCGAGGACGCGCTGAACGACAAGATGGCCGGCTGGGGCGGCTTCGACCACAACGCCCAGTCGCTCCGCATCGTTACCCGGCTGGAGCGTCGTTATGCCGAATTCGACGGGCTCAATCTCACATGGGAGACCCTCGAGGGCCTGGTGAAGCACAACGGCCCGCTCACCGACGCGGCCGGGCAGGGCCTCGGCGGCCGCGCGGTGCCGCGCTCCATCCTGGACTACAACGAACTGCACGACCTCGAACTCGACCGCTACGCTAGCCTGGAGGCGCAGTGCGCGGCGATCGCCGACGACATCGCCTACAACGCCCACGACATCGATGACGGCCTGCGCGCCGGCCTGCTGACGCTCGACATGCTGGCGGCGGTATCGCTGCCCCGCAGCCTGCTCCAGGAGGTGCGGGCGCTTTATCCCGCGCTCGACCCGGTCCGGACCGGACACGAGCTGGTACGCCGCCAGATCACCCGCATGGTCGAGGACGTGATCGTCACCGCCAATGCCCGGTTGGCCGAGATCGCACCGGACAGCGCCGACGCCGTGCGCAACGCCGGCCGGCCGATTGTCACCTTCTCGGACAGTATGGCGCAAGCGGAGAAGGAGCTGAAAGCCTTCCTGTTCAAGCACATATACCGGCATGCTGAAGTGGTGCGCGTGCGCGCCGAGGCCGACCGCATCGTGCGGAGGTTGTTCGATGCCTACTATGCCGATCCGCGGGCGATGCCGGAGGGTTGGCGCGGGGTGCTCGACCGGGCGGAGCCCCGGATCAAGGCCCGCCACGTCGCCGATTTCCTAGCCGGCATGACCGACACCTACGCCGTCAAGGAGTATGTTCGGTTGTTTGACCAAACGCCGGATTTGGGATAGGGCAGGCGCACTTGCGGCGCCGGAGAAAGCTGTGCCGCCATTTCCAGGAAAGCCAGAAATGAACGTTTTCGCCGACTTCAACGAGCGGATCAGGAAGGCCGTCGAAGGCCTTGGCTTGACGAGCACCGTGGGCGCCCCTCTCGACCTCGCGCGTGTCGCCGTCGAGCCGCCGCGCGATGCCAGCCACGGCGATCTCGCCACCAACGCCGCGATGGTGCTGGCAAAGGCGGCCGGCCAGAACCCGCGTGTGCTTGCCGATACGATCGCCGATGCGCTACGCAACGACCCGGACGTGGCCGAAGCGTCGGTCGCCGGTCCGGGTTTCGTCAACCTGCGCCTGAAGAACGGCTACTGGCAGGGCTACCTCAAGCGCCTCGTCGTGCTCGGCCCGGATTTCGGCCGCTCCGACATGGGCAAGGGCGTGAAGCTGAACGTCGAATATGTCTCGGCCAACCCGACGGGGCCGATGCATGTCGGGCATTGCCGCGGCGCGGTGGTCGGCGACACGCTTGCCAACCTGCTTGCCTTCACCGGGCATGAAGTCACCAAGGAGTATCTCATCAACGACGCCGGCGCGCAGATCGACGTGCTGGCCCGTTCGGTGCTGCTGCGCTACCGCGAGGCGCTCGGCGAGACGATCGGCGAAATCCCTCCCGGTCTCTACCCCGGCGACTACCTCGTACCGGTCGGCCGGCAGCTCGCCGTCGAATACGGCGAAGGCCTGCTCAATATGCCCGACGAGGAGGCGATGGCGATCGTCAAGGATCGTGCCATCGGCGCGATGATGGCGATGATCCGCGAGGATCTGGCGCTGCTCAACGTGCACCACGAGGTGTTCTTCTCGGAGCGCTCGCTGCATGCCAACAACGCCCAGGCGATCCGCAGCGCGATCGCCGAGCTTACCCTGGCCGGCCACATCTACAAGGGCAAGCTGCCGCCGCCGAAGGGCGAGAAGCCGGACGACTGGGAAGATCGCGAGCAGACGCTGTTCCGCTCCACCGCCGTCGGCGACGACATCGATCGGCCGCTGGTGAAATCGGACGGGCAGTTCACCTATTTCGCCGCCGATGTCGCCTACCTGAAGGACAAGGTGCGGCGCGGCTACGAACACACCATCTTCGTGCTCGGCGCCGACCATGGCGGCTATGTCAAGCGCATGGAGGCGCTGGCGCGCGCCGTCGGCGGCAACAGCCTGAAGCTCACCGTGCTGCTCTGCCAATTGGTGAAGCTCTACCGCGACGGCGAACCGGTACGCATGTCGAAGCGTTCCGGCGACTTCGTCACGCTGCGCGAGGTGGTCGAGGAAGTCGGCCGCGACGCCATCCGTTTCATGATGCTTTACCGCAAGAACGATGCGCCGCTCGACTTCGACTTCGCCAAGGTGACCGAGCAGTCGAAGGACAATCCGGTGTTTTACGTGCAGTACGCCTCGGCGCGCTGCCACTCGGTGTTTCGCCAGGCCCACGAGCAGATGGGGGATATTACCGTGGATCGCGAAGCGCTGGTGGCCGATGCCGGGCTTCTGGTCGAGGAAAGCGAGATCGCCTTGATCCGCAAGCTCGCCGAATATCCGCGGCTGATCGAGCAGGCGGCGCAGGCGCTCGAACCCCACCGGCTCGCCTTCTACCTCTATGACCTGGCCAGCGCATTCCATGCGCAATGGAACCGCGGCACCGAAAATCCCGACTTACGGTTTGTTAAGGTTACCGATCGACAATTGACGCATGCCAGGCTCGGACTGGTTCAGGCTGTTTTGGATGTCATCACCTCCGGCCTGGGACTGATCGGAGCAGAAGCGCCAAGCGAGATGCGCTAGGGGCGAGGGGACACAACCGGTCACCTTTTACCCACATTGCGCTGATACGGCGCGGCCATGCGTGGCGCTGTTTGCGTCGAATGTATCGAAGTTCGGAAAGCAAGATGGCAGACAAAGCAAACCTGAAGAATTCCGATCAGCCCTTTCTTTCGGATGACGATCCGTTCGCGGAGCTGACCAGAATCATGGGTTTCGATCCGCGCCAGCCGGTAAAGCCGGTGGCTGCGGAACCGCCGGCCAAGCCTGAGGAGGTCAAGGCGGCCGAACCATCTGCAGAGCCGGCCGCAGTAGCGGCTGAAGTGGTCCCGGCCGAGGCGGTGGCGTCGGATACGGTTGCAGCGACCGCGGCCGCCAAGCCTGCCGAGGTCAAGCCTGCCAGACCCGTGGCTGAGGCGGTAGCCGGAGCCGCGCGGGCAGCTGCCGGCGCGACGGCGCCGGTTGATGCGCGCGCGTCCGCAAGGCCTGCCGAGGCCAAGCCCGTTGAGGTTGAACGCGCTGCCGGGCCGGAACCTCGAGCCTCCAGCAAGCCGACCGAGGTCGTCACGGCCGCTGCCGTGGCCAGGCCGGCGGCGGTTCAGGCCAAGCCCGCCGTCGATGCCGCGCACGCCGAAACCCGGTTGGAGAAGTCCGCGCAAGCACTCACGCCTGCCGGAGCGAAGCTGGACGCCGCCACTGTGGCGCCTGCCGTGGTTTCCGCTGCGGCGACCGCGCCCGAGGCTTTTGGTCAGGTCGATCTCGGCATCGATCTCGAACGCGAGCTTATGGGGGAATTTGACCTGGAGGTGGTCGAGCCGGTCTCCATGCGTGAACTCGCCTACCAGGAGACCGCGGGGGCCGGCGTCGTGGAAGAGCCTGTTCCGGTCGACGTCCGCCTGGACACGCCACAGCCCATCGAGGCTGCCGGCAAGCTGCCGGTGCAGGAACTCCCGGCCGTGGAGCTCAAGTCGAACGACGCCGACCCGTCCGAAGACCTCTCTCTGGTGGAAGCCGAGATCGCTGCGGAACCGCATGCGGACGACCTGCCGGCATTTGATGAATTCGATGAGGCCGTCGCCGACGAGATGCAGCGCTCGCTGCATCAGGCCGTCAATGCGGACGAGCAGCCGCTCGCCGAAGCTGCCGAGCCCGCCGTACTTGTGCAGAACGCTGAGCTCGAGTTCGATTCTCCCGGCGATGTTGCAGCGGACTCCGATCACAAGATCGATGACGCTGACGACCTGCCGTCGGATTTCGTGAGTGACCTTGAACCGGTTGAGTTCGCCCTGGAAGATGCGAAGCCAGACCCCGTTGTGGAGATGCTTGTTTCGGCGAAGGACGCGGCCGCGCCGGAATGGGAGCTGGACGACGTCTTCGACGGCGCGGTCGCCGATGCGGGGAATGCCGAGCCGGTAGCCACCATGGCCGCCGTCACGCACGACGATGCGAGCATGCCGCCGGCGCTCTCCGTCTTCCGGCAGATGCAGTCGGTAGGGCGCAAGCCCGACGCGGCGCCAGTGGCTGCCCCTGCCGCCGCGGCTGACGAGATCGCCCTGGACGCCAGCCTCGAGGACGAGCTTAACGCGCTGCTCGGCAATACCTTGCCAAGCAATGACGCTTCTCGCCGGGATGCGGCTTCCGAGCTCGCTGCCTCGCGGGAGTACGAGGCTGGCGCGGACATGGACGAAGAGTGGGAGCCGGTGGAACCGGCCGCGCCGGCGGCGCCGTTTCCGGCGACCTCGGTCGCCGACGTTGCGCCAGCCGCTGCCGATCACTGGGCGGATGCGCGACCCGTTGACCCGGAGAATCAGTCCCGGCAAAATCTGCCGTCGAATGTCGGGTCGCTTGACGAGGCTCCGGCCGACGATCTGGACAACCTTTTTGACGATCATGCTTTCGAGGCGGCGATCAGCAACGCGGTCGCTCAAGGCGAATGGGAAGCGGAGCCTGTCCGGCCCGTCCACGCTGCAACCAACGAGCCGGAGGAGTCGATGCCACGCGACGGACATGACCCCTATGCGGCGCTCGCGGCGCTGTCGGCCAGCCTGAGCGCGCCTGCCGAGGAACAATCATCACGCTTTGTCGACGGCCAGCCCGTTGCATCGCGGTCCGCCGGCGCCGTTCACGCGGCGGCGCGGCAGGAAGCGCCGGAGATCGAAACGGTCGACGTGCCGGAACAGGCGGTGGCGCTTGCCGATGACCTCGATCTTCCCGAATTCGCCTATGACAGCGAGCCGGTGCCGTCGACGCATTATGACGACCTGGACGCCGAATTCACCAGTCTGCTCGACGACATGAACGCCAGCGCGCACGAACCGCCGGCGCGTGCGGCCAACCTGGACCATCGCGAAATCCGCTATGACGACGCCTATTTCGACCGTCTGGCTCCAGCAGCCGCCGGGGCGGCCATCGCGACCATGGCAGCCCGGCCGGCTTACGCGGACAGCTACGATCCGTCCTACGACGACGCGAGTCGGCCGTCTCGCGATGGCGCAAACACCGCGCCGGAACCGGCCCTGGCCGACATGGAATTCGCCTATGATCCGGATTTCGACGAGGAGATCGCCGGACCTGCCTACGCACCGATCGCTGCGCAGCCAAAGCCGCGGCGTGGCCTGCTGATCGCCTCGGTGGTCGGGGGCGTGGCGCTGCTGGGGGGCGTCGCCGCGTTCGCGCTGTCGTATGGCGACGGCAGCGGCTCGACCGAACTGGCGTTGGTCAAGGCTGACCCGTCTCCGGTGAAGGTGAAGCCGGAGAACCCGGGCGGCACCGTCATTCCGAACCAGGACAGCAAGGTCTACGACTCGGTCGCCGGGGCACAAACGCCCGCCGAGCCGGCTCAGGAGAAGCTGCTGAGCAGCGCCGAGGAGCCCCTCGAGATGCCGATGCCCGACGACGAGCCGATCGAGTTGTCAGGGGACGAAGGTACAGACGGTGAGGTTGTTGACGCTTCGGGGTCGGCCGCGGCCGAGGCGTCCCAGCCTGCCGGCAAGGCGACCGATCGCCTCGAGCAGGTGATTGCCGAGCCGGGTGTGGACGAAAGCGTCGAGGTCGCCGCTGTCGCCCCGCGCAAGGTGCGTACGATGGTCGTCAAGGCCGATGGTACGCTGGTGGCGCGCGAAGAGCCGGCCCCTATCGACATCAACCCGGTCGATTCCGCTTCGGAAGGCATCGTCGATCCCGTCGCGTCTACCGCGACGCCGACTCAAGGCGACGCCGAGACGACTTCGACGGTGCCGACGGCGGCAGCGGCAGCGACTGCGAAGGCCGCGGCGACACCGGCACCGGCCGATGCGGCTCCGACTGCTTCGGCTGCAAGCGACGCGGCCGCGGCGACGCCGCGCAACAACGGCGCCACGCCGAGCCGCGCGCCTATCGCACCGGCCCGCCCGTCCGACCAGCCGGTCGATATCGTCGGCGAAGTCAAGCCGGAGCGCGTCGCCGCACTCGCGCCGGCTGCCGCGGCGGCATCGGGCTCGTGGTCTATGCAGATCGCCTCGCAGCCGACCGAGGCCGCCGCGCAGTCGAGCTACCAGGACTTGCTGCGGCGGTACGGCGGCGTGCTCGGCGGGCACCAGGCGACCATCGTCAAGGCCGAGATCGCCGGCAAGGGCACGTTCTGGCGTGTCCGTGTGCCGGCGGGCACCCGCAACGACGCCATCAAGCTGTGCGAAAGCTACAAGGCAGCCGGCGGCAGCTGCTTCGTGTCGAAATAGTCGGATGGCGGCGGCCGGCCGCCTTCCTTCAAGCAACGAGAAACCGGTGCGACCGCCTCGCGCCGGTTTTTTCGTTCATTTTGCAGGGCGTTGCAGCTAAAAGGAAGGTCGCCGAATCAGTCGTCCCGGAGCCCGACATTGTGGGAGATGCCTGATGCAGACGGTGCGTGCTGCCCTTGTTCGGAGGCGAAGCTTGCCCGAACCGAGTGCTTTCTGGGGATTTTGCAGCTGGCTTCGCCGCCATGCTTGCGGCGCTCGAAAACTTGGTTCTTCACTGCGGTGGTGCCCGCTCGGTGAATGCTGGGCGGCGGCTAGAAGGAACGACGGCCTTGGCCGAGACGGCTGAACAGAAGGCTAAGCCGATCCCCATGGATCGCCTGTGGGCGGACCAGCAGGAAGAGCGTGCCTCGACCGACCCAGCGCTGGTGGTCGATGTGGACGGTTTCGAAGGTCCGCTCGACCTTTTGCTGCATCTGGCACGCAACCAGAAGGTCGATCTCGCGCGTATCTCGGTGTTGGCGCTCGCCGAGCAGTATCTCGCCTTCATCGACCGCGCGCGCGCGGTACGGCTCGAACTCGCCGCCGACTACCTGGTGATGGCCGCCTGGCTCGCCTACCTCAAATCGCGACTGCTCCTTCCCAAGCAAGCGAGCGGCGACGGTGAAAGCGGCGAGGAAATGGCGGCGGTGCTGCATTTCCGCCTGAAGCGGCTGGAGGCAATGCGCGACGCGGCGGCCCGCCTGGTCAATCGCAACCGCCTCGGCCGGGACGTGTTCGCGCGCGGCATGCCGGAACTGGTGGTGGTGGAAACCCGCAACCAGTATACAGCAAGCCTCTACGACCTGCTCACCGCCTACGCCATCCAGAGGCAGCGCCAGGCGATCACCAATGTGCGTATCGCCAAGCGTGGCGTCTGGTCGCTCAAGGAAGCGCGCGACATCCTCAGCCGGCTGATCGGAGCCTGCAAGGACTGGACGGCGCTCGACCGTTTCCTGGTCGAATACCTGACTGGGCCGGATGAACGCGCCACCGCGATCGCCAGTTCGTTCGCAGCGACGCTGGAACTGGTACGCGAAGGCATCGTCGAGATGCGGCAGGACGGTGCGTTCTCGCCGCTCTACCTGCGCGGACGTCAGGCGGCCACGGCGACCGCTGGAGCGGCATCATGAGCGAAACGGCCAATGCCAGGGTGATCCCGTTCGCGGGCGAGCAGCTGGCCCAGCTCAACCCGGCAGAGCGGCTGCATCTGGCCGAGGCGATGCGCATGGCGGAGGCGATCGTGTTCGCCAGCGCCGAGCCGGTCGGCGAGGCGCAACTCGTGCAGCGGCTGCCGGACGGCGTTTCCGTGCCGCTGGTGATGGCGGAGCTGCAGGAGGTCTATGCGCGCCGCGGCGTCAACCTCGTGCGGGTCGGGTCGGCTTGGGCGTTCCGTACCGCGCCGGACCTTGCCTTCATGATGTCGCGCGACGCCGTGCAGCAGAAAAAACTGTCGCGCGCCGCCCTCGAGGTGCTCGCCATCATAGCCTACCACCAGCCGGTCACCCGCGCCGAGATCGAGGACATACGCGGCGTCGAGACCTCCAAGGGCACGCTCGACACCTTGCTGGAGACCGAGTGGGTGCGGCTGCGCGGCCGCCGGCGCACGCCCGGCCGGCCGGTCACGTACGGCACCACCGACCGCTTCCTCGACCATTTCGGCCTGGAGGAAATCCGCGACCTGCCCGGCATCGAGGAACTGAAGGGCGCAGGGCTGCTGGCCGCGCGCATGCCGTCCAACTTCTCCGTGCCGTTGCCGCCGGCCGATCCCGAGGAATTGACGGAAGACGAGGATCCGCTGACCGACATAGACCTCGAGGAACTCGGCCTGCTGACGCCGCGCGTCGCCGATGAATGAACCCAAGCGAAGCAAAGGTTCCGCCGGGATAGTGGACGGGGAGCCGGGCAGGGCGGCGCGTACGACCGCCGGCGTTACGTTCGCGGCGCGGCTCTCCTTCGAGGACATCTGCCATTCCTTCGCGCCCGGCTCTGAAACACTGACCGACGTGTCGCTGTCGGCCGAGCCCGGCGAGGTGCTCTGCCTGCTCGGTCCGTCCGGTTCCGGCAAGACGACGCTGCTCAGGATCGCCGCCGGCATCGAGCCGCAGACAACCGGCCGCGTCCTGCTCAACGGCCGCGAGATCGCCGGGCCTTCCGTGTTCCTGCCGCCGGAAAAACGTTCGATCGGACTGGTGTTCCAGGATTTCGCGCTGTTTCCGCATATGACCATCCTCGACAACGTACGTTTCGGCTTGACCGCGCTGTCGCGCGAGGAAGGTCACGGCGAGGCGATGATCGCGCTGTCGCGGGTCGGGCTGGAAGGATATGCCAACTCTTACCCGCATGTGCTGTCGGGTGGCGAGCAGCAGCGCGTGGCGCTGGCGCGGGCACTGGCGCCGCGGCCGGCGGTGCTGCTGATGGACGAGCCGTTCTCCGGGCTGGATTCGCGGCTGAAGGATTCGGTGCGCGCCGAAACGCTCGCCATCCTGCGCGAGAGTCGCGCCACCGCGATCGTGGTCACCCACGACGCGGAGGAAGCAATGCGCATGGGGGACCGCATCGCGCTGCTCAAGGACGGCCGGCTGGTGCAGTCCGGCAAGGCCGAGGATCTGTACCTGCGCCCGAAGGATTTGTTCGTGGCCGGATTCTTTTCGGAACTCAACCTGGTCAAGGGACGGGTGCGAGGCGGCGGCGTGGACAGTTCGCTTGGTGCGATCGAGGCCGGCGGGCTCGCCGACGGAGCGGAAGTGACCATCGCCATCCGCACCACCGGGTTCGACGTCAGCGAAAGCGAAGGAGCGACCGAGGCACGCATCCTTTCGCGCCGCTATCTCGGCGTGGTCGAACTGCTGGAACTGGCCCTGCCCGGCGCCGAGTTGCCGCTGCGCGCGCGTGTCCGCGCCGGCGCATTGTCGGCACGAGCGCGTGATATCTGGCTGTCTCTGCGCATGTCGGACGTACTTCTGTTTGAAACGCGGCGCGAAAGCGCATAGATCAGTTCCGGGAACATCGTTTCGAGAGAGTTTTGATATGGGTTCGTTTTCGATATGGCACTGGCTCATCGTGCTGGTGGTCGTGCTGCTGCTGTTCGGCCGCGGCAAGATCCCGGAACTGATGGGTGACATGGCCAAGGGCATCAAGAGCTTCAAGAAGGGCATGTCGGACGAGGACAGCGAGGAGGCAAAGGCCGCCCCGGTCGACCCCAAGACCGTCGAGCATCGCGCCGACGAGACCATCGCCGCCGCCCGCGAAAAGGCGAGCAAGAGCTGAGCCGGCTGTCGGCCGGGCCGGATTGATACGCCATGTTTGACATCGGCTGGAGCGAAATGCTCGTGATTGCGGTCGTCATGATCGTGGTCGTGGGACCGAAGGACTTGCCGAAGATGCTGCGCACCGTCGGCAAGATGACCGCCAAGATGCGGACGATGGCCGGCGACTTCCAGCGCCAGTTCAACGAGGCGCTGAAGGAGGCCGAACTCGACGAGGTGAAAAAATCCGTCGATTCGCTACGCAGCATGAACCCGGTCTCCGAGGTCAAGAAGCAGCTCAACCCGTTCGAGAAGGCCGCCGCCGATGTCCGCGCCGGCCTGCAGTCGCTCAACCCGACGGTAGCGCCGCCACCGCCGGCGGTACCGTCCGCCGACGTGGTGCAGCCCGCCGCGCCCGAGCAGACGGCGGTGCCGGACACGCATGAGGCGGAGCCGCTGAAGAACGGGGCGACCGCCATGCCCGGCGTCGCCGGGCCGGAAGCGATGCCATCGCCGCCCGCGATCGCCACGCCGGCCCCTTCGCCCGAGCCGGCCAGGCCCGCCGCCCCGGCCGCCCTCATGGGCGAACCGCTGCCGGCCAAGGTGAACGGCGCGCCATCGCCGGTCGCGGCGAATGCCGCACCGCCGCCTCCGGCGACTTCCGTCAAGTCGACGACGAAGTCCAGGGCGTCAGCCTCCAGCAGCGAGGCCAAGGCCGCGGCGAAAAACATGCCGAAGGCAGCCGCCCCGAAGCGCGCTGCGAAGACGGCGTCGTCGGACAAGCCAAAAAGCGCCGCGAAGGCGCCGGCCAAAAGCAAGGCTGCCGCGGACAAGAAATCAGGAAAGACCACGTGAGCGCCCAGAGGGACGAAAACGAGATCGAGGCCTCGTCGGCCCCGCTGATCGAGCACCTGATCGAACTGCGCAGCCGGCTGATCTGGGCGATCGGCGGTTTCTTCGTCGCCTTCCTGGTGTGTTTCTTCTTCGCCAAGCAGCTGTTCAACATTCTGGTGATTCCGTTCAAGTGGGCGGTTCACCTGGCTGGCCTTCAGCAGCAGCACGTCGAACTGATCTATACGGCGCCGCAGGAATTCTTCTTCACCCAGATCAAGCTCGCCATGTTCGGCGGCTTGCTCATCGCCTTTCCGCTGATCGCCGCGCAGGTCTACAAGTTCGTCGCACCCGGCCTCTACCGAAACGAGCGCGCCGCCTTCCTGCCGTTCCTGATCGCTTCTCCGATCCTGTTCCTGATGGGCGGGGCGCTGGTCTATTTCTTCTTTACCCCCATGGTGATGTGGTTCTTCCTCGCCATGCAGCAGGTCGGGCCCGATAACGAGGTGCAGATTTCGCTTCTGCCGAAGGTGTCGGAATATCTCAGCCTGATCATGACGCTGATCTTCTCCTTCGGGCTGGTGTTCCAGCTCCCGGTGGTGACGACGCTGCTTGCCCGCGTCGGGCTGCTGTCGTCGCAAGGCCTGAAGGACAAACGCAAATGGGCGATCGTCATCGCCTTTGTCGTCGCCGCCGTGCTGACGCCGCCCGACCCCGTCAGCCAGATTGGCCTCGCCGTGCCGACCATCCTGCTCTACGAGATCTCGATCTGGGCGGCACGCATGGTCGAGCGCAAGCGGGAAGAGGAAAAACTCGCCGCCGACAAGCAAGACAGCGGATCGGCGTCCACGACGGCGGCGCTGTAGCGGGCGTCCCGATCGTTTCCGCGCTGGCTGTCTGGCGGCCTTCGCCCGTCCCGGCGTCATCGAAATGTCTTGGACTTCATGGCCGGAGAGCCTATCCGTGGAGCGTCCAGTCAGCGGAGCCGCCATGCTGCGTGTGCAGAAAATCCCGATCGACTCGATCTACGTGCCCACGGCACGGCGCAAGACGCTGCATCCCGAGACCGTGCGGCTGCTCGCGGAGGACATTCTGGAGAACGGCATGAGGCTGCCGATCCAGGTGCGCGTCGAGGGCAACCGGCACGTGCTGGTGGAAGGGCTGCATCGCCTCGAAGCGCTGAAGTGGCTGGGCGAGACGGCGATCGACGCCTATTTCGTCCAGGCGAAGCGGCATTAGGGGGAAGGCATGGCCACCTACTCCGGCGGGTGCCTGTGCGGGGCGGTGCGGTATCGCGCCAGCGCGACGCCGATCAACCAGCGCGTCTGCCACTGCCGCCTGTGCCAGCGGGCGATCGGCGCGGCCTTCAACGCCCGCGTGCTGTTCAGGATCGAGGACGTCACGTTCGACGGCGTCGTGGCTACGGCTCACTCGTCGGCCGACCTGAAGCGCGGCTTCTGCGCCAGCTGCGGTACCACCGTCTTCTCGCGGCGCGACGCCGCAGGCATCATCGGCATCACCACCGGCTCGCTCGACGACCCATCGCTGTTCAAACCGGAAATGCACATTTTCACCGCCTCGAAACAGCCTTGGGTAAAGATCGACGACGGCCTGCCGCAGTATGAGCACGCCCCGCCGCCGGCTTGAGCGAGGGAGATTCGTGGCGAGCTGTCGTTGGCGTTGAGCTGTTGTTAGCGCTATTGCCGGGTAAGTCGCCGCCGGCCCTGAACGTCGGAGGCCGGCGGCGCCGCCTTCCGATGCGTCCGCGCGAAGCGGCCGCATCGGCGGCTTTGGCTGGATCTACCGATCAGACGTAAGGCGAGATGCACTGGCGGCGCGGGCCGCCATAGGGCTGGTAGGTGTTGTCCCAGGCGCGGTAGCTGCGGTAGCGGTTATAGCACCAGCGGGTGTGGGCGCTGCCGCCGGCCGGTGCGTAATAACGCGGCCGAGGGGCCACGTATCCGGGATCGTAGTAATTGTTGTAGTAGCCGCCATAGAAAGGCGCGCCGAAGCCGAGATAGATGCCCGACCGGTAGCGGTCGCGATAATAGTCACGGCGGTTCCAGCGGCGATCCCACCGGCGGTCATGCCGCCATTCGCGATTGCCACGGCGCCAGTCGCGACGGCTTTCGCGCCATCCGCGATCGCCACGCCATTCGCGATTGCCGCGCCGCCACTCGCGACGGTCTCCGCGCCAGCCACGATTTCCACGCCACTCGCGGTTGCCGCGAAATTCGCGGCTGCCTCGCCGCCAATAGTCGTTTACCGCGGCCTGGCCGCCGAAACGGCCGCGTAGCTCGCCTTCCGCGACGGGCACGATCGGCACGGCTGTCGCCGCGCTTGGCGGCTGAGGTCTGTCGATGAGCCCGATCGGCGCCGCGACGACGCCGCCGGACAGGCCGGTCAGCACGCCGAGCGCAAGCGCGCCAGCGCGTGCATAGGTTGAAAGTGCGGTGATCATCTCCGGTCTCCAGAAACGAGAATTCTGCCCGCCGCCCGCTCTTGTCCCGATAGGCGGAAATTAGGGCGTTCATGATGAACGGGGGATGAATGGTTTTGTTCCGCCCCGCCGCTCGCCTGCGCCACGGCCTTGTGTTCCGCCGCCGCTGCGGGCACAAGCGTCGGCATGTCGCTGCGCCTCGCCACCTTCAACGTCGAGAACCTGATGAACAGGTTCGATTTCTCCGGCTATCGCAACCAGCTTCACCAGGACCGCACGCTGGCGCTGTTCCAGATCCGCGACGAGGCCGAGTTCAGGCTGCTCGAACAGGCGCGCACCATCGCCCACACCGACGACACACGCCAGCTCACCGCGCTCGCCATCGCCGCCACCCGCGCCGACATCCTTTGCCTGCAGGAGGTCGACAACATCGAGGCACTGAAGGCGTTCGAATACGGCTACCTGTTCAAGATGGTGGGGCAGGGCTACCGGCAGAAATTCACCACCGCCGGCAACGACACGCGCGGCATCGACGTCGCCGTGATGATGCGCGAGCAGACCCGCGACGGCCAGCCGATCGAGTTCGTGCGCATGACCAGCCACGCGCCGCTGACCTATGCCGAGCTCGACCTGCACAACGCGCAGCTCGCGGCGCTCGGCATCGAGCCCTACGAACGCGTGTTCCGGCGCGACTGCCTGGAGATCGACGTCAAGGTCGGCGGCCAGCCGCTGACCATCTACGCCGTGCATTTCAAGTCGATGGGGGCACCGCGCGACGGCGTGCCGGGGCGCGACGCCACCATGCCGGTGCGCATAGCCGAGGCGAAGGCGGTGCGCCACATCATCGAGGCGCGTTTCGGTCGCGACCATGCGGCCGGCAAGCGCTGGGTGATCTGCGGCGACCTCAACGACTACCGCCAGCGCATCGTGATCGGCGGCGACGACCTTGCCGGCTACGCGTTTTCCGTCGTCGACGAGCAGGCCTCGGCGCTCGACGTGCTGCTTGCCGACGGTTTTTGCGAGAACGTGGTCGAGCGCCGGCCGCCGCTGGAGCGCTGGACGCTCTATCACACGCGCGGGCCGCAGGAGCGGCATCTGTGCCAGCTCGACTACATCCTCGTGTCGCCGGCCCTGGCGGCACGCAATGCGACCGCCGTGCCGGACATCGTGCGCGGCGGCCAGCCCTGGCGCACCGTCTTTCCGCCGGGCCAGGAGGTCGAGCGGTTTCCGCGTATCGGCTGGGACCGGCCGAAGGCGTCGGACCACTGCCCGGTCGCCGTCACCCTCGACATGGCGTGAGCGCTGGGCATGAGCTTCGATCTGCCGCGCAACCGCGTCGTCCCGGTCTCGGATATCGAGGTCAGGCTCGATCCCGGGCCGCACCCGTTCGAGGTTGCGAATGCGACCGAGATCGAGGCCAACTGGCAGCGCGAGGTGGCCGCCAACCCGGCGCTCTACGACGGCACCATCGTGCTGTTGTCCGAGGTCGCCTATGCCGACGGCAGGCTCACCGGCCGCTGCCATGCGGTGCGCTACGCCACGCTGCTCTATTGGCGTCGCAGCCGTCCTGCCGGCGCCGAGCATTCCTACGCGCATGCCGCGCTGGTGTCGTCCGACGGCGCCCTGGTGGCGATCCGCATGGGCGCGCATACGGCCAATCCGGGCAAGGTCTATTTCGCCGCCGGCTCGTTCGAGCCTTTGGATTTCCACGACGGCCTGGTGGATACCCCCGCCAACATGGCGCGCGAGGTGCTCGAGGAGACCGGGCTGGATATCGCGGCGGCACCGGTCGACGCCGACTATCACCTTTTCTCGAAGGACGCCAACACGGTGATCTTCCGCCGCCACTATCTCGGCGAACCGGCCGAAGCGATCGCGACGCGGATCGCCGCCTTCGTCGTGGCGGAAAGCGAGCCGGAGATCGAAGGGCCGGTGATCATCCGCAGCAGCGACGACTGCCCCGACGGCACGCCGCCGCATATGCGCGCCATCGTCGACTGGCATTTCGGCGGCCACTGACGCCGTTCGCTTCATTCCAGCGCCTTGGCTTTCGGCCGTCTGCGCCGCCCTTCATCCCCCCGTGGGAACCGTCTCCCCGTTCTTACGGGAGAGGATGGCGGCAGCCAGGTGAGGGGCGGCGCAAACGCCGAGAAGTGGGTGGCGCGCCTCACTCGTGCCGCAGCGCCACGATTGGGTCGAGGCGGGCGCCGCGCAGCGCCGGGAAGAAGCCGAACACCATGCCGATCAGCGCCGAGAAGCCGACGGCGAGCAGGATGACGGCGGGACTCGGCGCGAACGGGATCGACAGCGCCAGCGATGCCGCGCCCGCCAGCGCCAGTCCGAGCGCGATGCCGATCAGCCCGCCGAGCAGCGACAGCACCGTCGCCTCCACCAGGAACTGCACGAGGATGTGCCGCTCATGCGCGCCGATCGCCAGCCTGATGCCGATCTCGCGGGTGCGCTCGGTAACCGACACCAGCATGATGTTCATGATGCCGATGCCGCCGACCAGCAGGCTGACGCCGGCGATGGCGCCGAGCATGCCGGTCATCGTCGCCGTGGCGCTGGCCATGGCGTCGGCGATCTGGGTCATGTCGCGCACGTCGAAATTGTCGTCGGCGCCCGGCGCGATGCGGCGGGTCTCGCGCAAGATCGTCTCGATCTCGTCCTGCACGTCCGAGGTGGCGACGCCGTCGGCGGCCGAGACGTAGATGGTGTCGATGTCTCGATCGCCGGCAATGCGGCGCTGGAAGGTGAGCAGCGGCATCACCACCGTGTTGTCCTGGTCCGTGCCGAAGCCGGAGGTGCCCTTGGCCGCCAGCACGCCGATGACCCGGCAGCTCATCTTGCCGACGCGGATCGACTGACCGTCCGGGTTGCCGGCGCCGAAGAAAAGCATGCGCACGGTCTGGCCGACCAGGCAGACATTTGTGCCGCCGCGCACCTCGGATTCAGTGAACAGCCGGCCTTCCGCAAGACCCCAGTCGCGCGCCACGAAGTAGTCGAGATCGCTGCCGGTCACGTCGGCGGCGACGTTCTGCGCGCCGAAGACGATACGCACCGTGCTTTGCGAGGCGGCGGAGACGGCGCGCGCCGTGGTCAGCCCGTTGACGAGCCCGGTCACGTCCTTCCCGTCGAGCTTTCGCGGTGTGAACGAGGTCGAGCCGGAGCGGTCGGGCCGCGCGGCGCGCACCACCAGAAGGTTGCTGCCCAGCTGCGAGATGTCGGACTTGACCTTCTCGGTGGTGCCGCTGCCGATGGTCAGCATGGCGATCACGGCGGCGACGCCGATGACGATGCCGAGCAAGGTCAGCACGGAACGCAACGCGTTGCGGCGCACGGAGCGCAGCGCCAGGCGGATGGTCTCCCACAGCATCACGCCGCCTCCAGCTTCGCCGTGTCCGATGCGACATGGCCGTCGAGGAAGCGGATGGTGCGGTCGGCGTAGGCGGCCACGTCCTGCTCGTGCGTGACCATGACGATGGTGAGGCCAAAGTCCTGGTTGAGGCGGGTGAGCAGGTCCATGATCTCGTGGCTGCGGGCAGTGTCGAGGTTGCCGGTCGGCTCGTCCGCGACCAGCAGGGTCGGCCTGGTCACGATGGCGCGGGCGATGGCGACGCGCTGCTGCTGGCCGCCCGACAGTTCGGCCGGCGTATGGTGCTCGCGCCCTGCCAGTCCGACCTCGCGCAGCGCCTGCATGGCGAGATCGCGGCGCTCGGAGGCCGCGACGCCGCGATAGACCAGCGGCAGCTCGACATTTTCCGCCGCGGTGGTGCGGGCGAGCAGGTTGTAGCCCTGGAAGACGAAGCCGATGTAGCGGTTGCGCAAGGTGGCGCGGCGGCCGCGGTCGAGACGGCCGGCATCGACGCCGAGGAAACCGTAGCGGCCGGCGGTCGGCGTATCGAGGCAGCCGACGATGTTCATCGCCGTCGACTTGCCGGAGCCCGACGGCCCCATGATGGCGACGAAGCCGCCGCGCTCGATCGAGAACGACACGCCAGCCAGCGCGTGCACCTTGGCCTCGCCCTTGCCGTAGGTCTTCCAGACGTCGTCGAAGCGGATGAGGGGGTCGCCGCTCATCTGCCGCGCGCCCCGCGCGTGCCGGTGATCACCTGGTCGCCTTCCGACAGGCCCGAGAGGATCTCGGTGTGCTCGCCGTCGGTCGAGCCGGTCTTCACCTGCACCGCCTCGGGCTGGCCGTCCTTCAATATGTAGACCGTGCGTGTGCCGTCCGGCGCGCGCGCAGGCTGGCGCGCTTGGCGCTGTCGGCCCATGCGCGGCATGAACAGCCGCTGCAGGCTCCAGCCGCTTTCGCGCGCCTGCACCGGCGGGCTGAAGCGGAACGCCGCGCTGGGAATGGTGAGCACGTCCCTGGCCTCGCGCGTCACCACGGCGACCGTCGCGGTCATGCCGGGTCTGAGCAGCAGCTCGTCGTTCTCGACGTCGAGGCGGGCATCGTAGGTGACCACGCCTTCGGTCGTCACCGAGGCGAAGGAGATGTCGCGGATGTCGGCGTCGAAGCGGCGTTCGGGAAAGGCGTCGACCGTGAAGCGGGCGCTCTGGCCGGGCTTGACCGCGCCGATGTCGGCCTCGTCGACCGCCGCCTTCAGCTCCATGTTCTTCAGGTCGGCGGCGATCACGAACAGTATCGGCGCCTGCAGCGACGAGGCTACCGTCTGGCCGGGGTCGACCGAGCGGGTGAGCACGATGCCGTCGATCGGCGCGTAGATCCGGCTCTTCTGCAGGTCGGCCTGCTGCAGTTTCAGCTCGGCGCGGGCGATGGCGAGGTTGGCCTCGGCCACCGCCACGGCTGCGGAAGCGCGGTCGCGCGCCGCCAGCGCGGTGTCGAGCGCCTGCTGGGCGACCAGGGCGCGGTTGGACAATTGCTGGGCGCGCGACAGCGTCTGCTCGGCCTCGGTCAGCGTGGTTTTGGCCTGCCCGACCTGGGCCTCCGCCACCTTCACCGACGCCTCGGCGCGGTCGACATTGGCGAGGATGCGCACTGTGTCGAGCTCGGCCAGGACGTCGCCCTGCTTCACCGTGTCGTTTTCCTTGACGGCGACGGAGCGCACCACGCCCGACAGCTCGCTCGAAATGTCGACCTGGATCAGCGGCTGCAACGTGCCGGTGGCCGAGACCTCGACGGTCAGGTCGCCGCGCTCGGCGGCGACGGTATTGAACGAAACCGGCGGTGAGGCCGGCGTCATCCACCAGTAGGCGCCGCCCGCGGCAAGCGCGGCGAGCACGATGACGAGCAACGCGTTGCGCAGCAGCCTGCGCGGCCGGCGCGCGCCGGACCTGCCGTCCAGCGCGAGTGCCTGCTCGATCGACGGCGGGCTGTCGACGCGTGGCCGGTTGACAATCTGGTCCATTACGGACCCCTATGCATCAGAATCCCTTCACCCCCACAGGTCATGCGCAAGCGACGGGATTTCAAGTTAATTTTCGCTCATCTTCGGATGAGGGCAGGTAGGAGAGGTCGATGCCGCGACGCCGTTACGTGGTCTACGACGTGTTCACGGACAAGGTGCTGACCGGCAACCCGCTCGCCGTCGTGCTCGACGCCGAGGGCCTCGACCTCGCCGCCATGCAGCGCATCGCGCGCGAGTTCAACCTGTCGGAATCGACCTTCGTGCTGCCGCCGGAAGACCTGCGCCACAAGGCGCGCGTCCGCATCTTCACGCCGGACTACGAGATGCCGTTCGCCGGCCATCCGACCGTCGGCACGGCAATCGCGCTGGCCGAGCAGGCGGGCGGCGAGGGGGCGGCGATCATGGTGCTGGAGGAAAATGTCGGGCCGGTGCGCTGCGCGGTCGGTCACACCAACGGTGTGGCGTTTGCCGAGTTCGGCCTGCCGAAGCTGCCGCAGCCGCTGCCTTTCTCGGTCGATGCCGGCGTGGTCGGCGCGGCGCTGGGGCTCGACCCGCAGGAGATCGGCTTCGAGAACCACCGCGTCTCCTGCTGGTCGGCCGGCGTGCCTTATGTCTGCGTGCCGGTCGCCGGCCTGCAGGCGGCGGCCAAGGCGCGGCTCGACAACGATGCGTGGATGGAGATCTCGCCGGAAAAGAGCATCAGCGCGGTCGCCTCGGCCTATGTGTATTGCCGCGAGAGCGTGAACCACGACAGCGCCTTCCACGCGCGCATGTTCGTGCCGGGCAACCCCTCCTACGAAGACCCGGCGACCGGCTCGGCGGCGGCCGCCTTCGCCGGCGCGGCGGTGCGTTTCGACCAGCCGGTCGACGGGCCGACGTCGCTGTGGATCGAGCAGGGCGTCGAGATGGGCCGGCCTTCGCGTATCCGTCTCGAACTCGACATGGCCGGCGGCAGCCTCACGGCGGCGCGCATCGGCGGCCAGGCGGTCAAGGTTGCCGAAGGTGTGATCTGCGCGTGAGCGGGGCAGGACGATGGCGATGGAACTTACGGAAATCTACCGGGGCTACATCAACTGCCTGAACCGGCAGGATTGGCCGAACCTCGGCACGTTCGTCGGCGACGACGTTCGTTATAACGGCGAGATGATCGGCCTGTCGGGTTATAGAAGAATGCTCGAAGGCGATTTCCGGGCCATCCCCGATCTCCATTTCGACATCGGGCTGCTGGTCTGCGAGCCGCCGCACGTGGCGAGCCGTCTGCACTTCGATTGCACGCCGATCGGCATGCTGTTCGGCCTGCCGGTCAACGGCAGGAAAGTCCGGTTCAGTGAGAACGTCTTCTACGAATTTCGCGACGGCCGCATTGCGGACGTCCGGTCGATCATCGACAAGGCGGCCATCGAAGCTCAGCTGTGAGAGATGGCGGTCAGCCTCGCTGACCGCCATTGGAAACCTTACCGGAGCCGGCCGGCGGCGTGCGCCAGCATCGTGTAGACCTTGCCGGTATCGGAGGCGAGATAGGTCTGTGTCAGCCGGTTGTCGCGGTCGTTGCGGGCGACATCCTTGAGCAATTTCTCGAAGTCCTCGCAGTAACGGTCTACCGCGGAACGGAAATCCGCGTCCGCCTGATACTTGCGGCGGATCTCGTCGAAGGTCTGCTGGCCCTTCAGCGTGTAGAGCCGGCGGGTGAACACGTCGCGCTCGCCGCGGCGATAGCGCATCCAAAGTTCGGCGGCCGCATCCTGGTCGATCGCCCGGGCGATGTCGGTCGACAGCGACCCAAGCGATTCGGTCGCGGACGCCTGTGCCCGTTGCGGAGCGGGCCGCTGCGGCTGCACGGCCACTTCGCCGTCCTCGTTCTCGGCGCGGGCGGCGCCGCTCAACAGATCGCGAACCCAGCCGCCGGTCTTCGGGCGGCTGTCCTCGTCGTCGCGCGGGCGCGGCGGCTCGGTCCTGGGTGCCGGCTCCGGCTGGCGCTCGGCCGGACGGCCCTGCGGCGGCACGAGGCGGCGCGGCGGCTGCGCCTTGTCGGAAACGTCGATGGTGCGGCCGGACTTGGCGACGATGTCGGACAGTTCCTTCAGCGCCTTGATCTGCTCGCCGACCGCGCGGCGGATGGCCGTCGTCGATTCCTTGGCCTCCTGCGGCATGTCGAGCACGCCCTTCTTGAGCTCGGCGCGGGTGGCGTCGAGATCGCCCTTGATCGAGCTCGCCGTGCGCCGCATCTCCTCGGTGGCGTCGGCGAAGCGTTTGGTGGCCGAATCGACCACGTCGGTAATCGCCGTGCGTATCTTGTCGGTCGAAGCGAGCGTGCGGCCTTCGGCCTTCTCCAGCGCGTTGCCGACCAGATTTTCGAACGACTTCATGATGCGTTCGAGATCCTCCGACTTCTTCACCAGGCCGACCGCCAGATCCTCCAGCGCCGTCTGCCGCTCCAGCGTGTGCTCGAGATTGCTCTGCGCCGAGCCGAGCAGATGCGAGGCGCTGGTAAGCAGGCGGCTGTGTTCTTCGAAGCGTGTGGCGATCGAAGCGACCTCGCGCAAGGTGTTGGAAGACAGCTCGGTCAGCCGGCTGGTATTGGAATCGACCAGCCGCGCCGAGCTGGCGAAGGTGAGGGCGGCCTTTTCGGTGGTCGCGGCGAAGCGGTCGGTGGTCGAGGCGAGGTCGCCATCCACCTTGCTGAGGTTGTCGGCCGCCGATTCGATCAGCTGGCCGAGCTTGGCGCTCGACGCCGACATGCGGCCGATCAGCTCGGTCACGCCGGTGGCGAGGCTGTTGCGGGCGCCGTCGACGGCGGCGATCGTCTCGGCGGTCCGGTTGGCCAGCGCCTCGGCCAGCGCCGTGTTCTCGGCGCGCAACTTGTCGGCGGCGCGCTGCGATGCGATCTCGACCGTGCGTTCCAGCTCGGCATGCGCCTCGTTCAGCTTGGCCGCGATCGGCCGCGCCGTCTCGTCGAGCACGCGCGTGATCTCGGCCGAGCGCTCGGCCATCAGCGCGTTCAGCTCGCGCGTGCTGGTGGCAATGGCGCGCGCCGCCTCGTTGGTGCTGTCGCCGATGTGGCGGCCGACGGCGGTGAAGGTGTCGGCGACGATGCCGGCGCGGGCGGTGAGCTGCTCCTCCGCGTGGGTGACGTGATCGCCGACACGGCGGGCCAGTTCCTCGGCGCTGCCGGCCATTCGGCTCTCGACCTCGGCGAGCGTGGCGTCGACCCGGCGGGTCGCGGCTTCGGCACTCCCGGCAAGCCGGATTTCGGCGTCCGAGAGTTTTGCCTCGACATGCGCGGCCGCCGCCTCGGCTCCGGCGAAGACCCGCTGGTCGGCGGCCGAAAGCGCCGCCTCCACCCCGCGGGCGCGGCTTTCGAGCTGCTTCGTCGACTGGGCGACGCTGGCAAGCACCCGCTGCTCGGCCGTCGAGAAGGCCTGCGCGGCCTGGTCGGCGCTGGCGCCGAGCAGCGACGCGCTTTCGCTGACGCGTGCGGCCAGTTGCTGGTCGGCGCCCTTGAACACCTCGCCCATTTCGATGGCCCGTGCGGCCAGCGCGTCGGAGGCTGCATCCGCCCGAGCGGCGATACGGTCGTCGGCGCTTTCGAAGATGCGGCCGATCTCCACCGCCCGCTCGGCGAGCGAATCGCTCGCCTGTTCGACGCGCGCCGCGATGCGCTCGTCGGCGGCTTCGAACACCTTCTCGAACTGATCGGCACGGCCGGCCAGGACATCGGCGCCCTTGTCGATGCGCGCGGCAAGCCGCTCGTCGGTTTCCTGGAAGACACGGCTGATCTCGCCGGCCTTGGCGGCCAGCGATGCCGCGGTCTCGCCGGCACGCGCGGCAATGCGCTGGTCGGCGTTCTCGAACACCTGCACGAGATCGGTGGCGCGTGAGCCGAGCGCCTGCGCGCCTTCCTCGATGCGCGCCGCAAAACGACGGTCCGCCGCGTCGAACAGCGCGTCGATCTCGCCGGTGCGCGCCTGCAGGCCCTCCGCGCCCTCGGCGAAGCGCCGGACGATCTGCTCGTCGACGCTGCTGAACAGCTTGCCGATCTCGTCCGCCCGGGCGCCGAGCGCCTCGGCCGACTCGGTGATGCGCCGGCCGATGCTCTCATCGATCTGGTCGAAGCGCGTGCCGATTTCGCCGGCACGCGCGGCCAGCGTCTCGGCCGTCGTCACCGCCCGCCGGACCAGCCTGCGGTCTGCCTGATCGAAGGTCGCGGCGATCTCGGTGGCGCGTGCCGACAGCGCGTCGGCGGTTTCGCCGGCACGCGCCATGATGCGCTGGTCGGTTTCGGCGAACACGCCGGCGATGTCGCTGGCCCGCGCCAGCAGCGCCGCCGAGGTCTGCTCCGCGCGCTCGGCGATGCGGCGATCGGCGTCGGTGAAGGCTTCGCCAGCCTCCTGACGCAGGGCGGCGGTGATTTCCATCACCTTGTCGCGCAGCGACGTCGCTACCGTCACGGCGCTGCCCTCCAGCGCGCTGCGGACGTTCTCGACACCGGCCGCAAGCGCCCGCTGCATCGTGCCGGTGCGCTCCTCGATGACGCCGGACTGGCGGTCGAAGGCCTGGCTGATCTTCTCGACGTCGGCGCCGATCGCCTGCGAGATCAGATCGCGCTTACCGGCGATCGTCTCGATGTGCGAGGAGACTTCGAGGTCGATGGTGCGGCGTGCTTCGACCAGTTTCTGCAGGTCGGTGTCGAGGGCGCGCGTAAGCGCAACGCGGCCTTCCTCGAGATTACCGAGATGGCCGGTGACGATCGCGTCGAGATCCGCGCGGCTGTCGGCGACCTTGCGCAGATCGGCTTCGAGCGCGCCTGCGAGGACTTCGCGGCCTTGCGCGATCGCCGCGACCTGCGACTGCACGAGCTGGTCGACCTCGCCGCGCGCCGCCGAGAGTTTCGCAAGGTCGGCCTCCAGTGCCTGGCCGAGAGCGTTGCGGCCGTCGGCCAGCTTGCCGACATGCTCCTCAACCATGCGGTCGATGCCGCCGCGCGCTTCGGTGAGCTGGATGAGATCGTCGTCAAGCGCACGCGTCAGCGTCTGCCGGCCTTCCGCCAGCTTCTCGATCTGCCCTTCGACCAGCCGGTCGATGTCGCCGCGCGCCTCGCCGAGCCGGGCGAGGTCGGCTTCGAGGGCACGCTTGAGGATATCCCGGCCCTGCGCCAGCTTGTCCACCTGCGAGGACACCAGCGCGTCGATGCTGGCGCGGCTTTCGCCGAGTTTGTCGAGATCGTCCGACAGCGCCTTGCTCAAGGCATCGCGGCCCTCGGCGAACCTGCCGGCCTGCGCGGCGATGATCTTGTCGATCGCGCCGAGGTCGCCTTGCAGCGCCACGGTGAGGGTATCGCGCGCCTCGGCAAGCTTTTGCACGTGACTGTCGAGCAGGCCGCCGATGCTCGCCATGTCCTGGTCGAGCGCGTGCGACAGCACCGTGCGGCCGTCGGCCAGCTTGTCGATCTGGCTGCGCACTGTGCCTTCAAGGCCGGCCATGTCGGTCTCGATCGCCCGCGCCAGCATGTCCCGGCCTTCCGAGATGCGCTGCAGCTGCCTGGCGACGATCTCGTCGAGCATGTCGCGGCCTTCGCCGACCTTGCGCAGGTCTGCCTCCAGCGCGCGCGACAGCAGGCTGCGGCCCTCCGCCAGCTTGGCGACGTGGCCGACGATGCTGGCGTCGATGCCTTCGCGCGACGCCGCCACCTTGGCGAGGTCGGCGTCGAGCGCCTGGGTGAGGGCGGTCCGCCCTTCGCCGATGCGCTCGACATGCGTCCTGATCAGCCCGTCGACTTCGCCGCGCGCCTCGGCCAGCTTGTCGAGATCGGCCTCGAGGGCAAGCTTCAGGGCCTCGCGGCCCTGCGCCAGCCTGTCGAAATGCGCGTTGACCAGCGTGTCGATCTCGCCGCGCGACTGCTCGACGCGTGAAAGGTCGGCCTCCAGCGCGCGCGACATCGCATCGCGGCCTTCTGCGAACTTCTGCACCTGATCGGCGACGAGGCCGTCGATGGTGACACGGCCCTGTTCCAGTGCTGCCAGATCGTCTTCCAGTGCACGCTTGAGCACATCGCGGCCCTGCGCGAGCTTTTCGACGTGGCTGTTGGCGATGCTGTCGATCTCGGCGCGGCTTTCCAGAAGCCGGCCGAGGTCCTCCTCCAGCGCCTGCTTGAGGATGGCGCGGCCGGCCGCCAGCTTCTCGATATGAGTTGCGGCGATACCGTCGATCTCGGCCTTGCTGGCGGAGAGCTTTTCGAGATCGGCCTCCATGGCGCGCTTCAGGATATCGCGGCCCTCGGCCAGCTTCTGGATCTGCGCCGAAACGACGTTGTCGATGGAGGCGCGGCTCTCCTGCAAGGTCGCCAGATCGGCCTCCAGCGCAAGCCGCAGTGCCTCGCGGCCCTCGGCCAGCCGGCCGACATGGGTGGCGGCGATGCCTTCGATCTCGCTGCGGCTCGCCGACAGCTTGACGAGGTCGGCTTCGAGCGCCTGTCTGAGCACGTCGCGCCCCTGGGCCAGATGCTCGACATGCGTCTTGGCGATGTCGTCGATCTCTGCCCTGCTGGCGTTCAGCTTTTCGAGGTCCTCCTCAAGCGCCCGCTTCAGCACGTCGCGGCCTTCGGCCAGCTTCTCCACCTGCGCGGCGACCAGGCCGTCGATGTCGGCACGGCTTTCGGCCAGCTTCGACAGGTCGTCCTGCAGCGCCAGCTTGAGCACCTCGCGGCCTTGCGCGAGCTGCTGCACGTTGGCGGCGGCGATGGCATCGATCTCGCTCTTGCTTTCGGCAAGCTTGGCCAGATCGGCTTCGAGCGCGCGCTTGAGGATGTTGCGGCCTTCGGACAGCTTCTCCACCTGCGCGGCGACCAGGCCGTCGATGCCGGCGCGGCTCTCCGTCAGCTTGGCGATGTCGGCCTCGAGCGCCTGCCTGAGCACGTCACGGCCCTTGGCCAGGTGCTCGACATGGCTCTCGGCGATGCCGTCGATCTCGGCCTTGCTTGCCGTCAGCTTTTCGAGATCGGCCTCCAGCGCGCGCTTGAGGATATCGCGGCCCTGCGCCAGCTTCGCCACCTGCGCGGCGACCAGTCCGTCGACCTCGCCGCGGCTCTCGGCGAGCTTGGCAAGGTCGGCCTCCAGCGCCTGCTTCAGCATCTCACGGCCGTGAGCCAGCTTGTCCACCTGGGCGGTGACCACCGAGTCGATCGAGGCGCGACTTTCCTCCAGCGTCGCCAGGTCGGCCTGCAACGCCAGCCGAAGCGCCTCGCGGCCTTGCGACAGCTTCTCGACGTGGCCGGCGGCGATACCGTCGATCTCGCCCTTGCTCGTGGCGAGCTTGGCCAGGTCCTCCTCCAGCGCCCGTTTGAGGATATCGCGGCCCTCGGCCAGCTTGTCGACATGGCTGGCAGCGATGGCATCGATCTCGGCCTTGCTGTCGGCGAGCCTGGCGAGATCGTCCTGCAATGCCTGTTTCAGGACATCGCGGCCCTGAGCGAGCTGCTGGACGTGAGTGGCGGCGATGCCGTCGATCTCGGCCTTGCTGTCGACCAGCTTGGCGAGATCAGCTTCGAGGGCGCGCTTGAGGATGTCGCGGCCTTCGGCCAGCTTCTCGACCTGCGCGGCGACCAAGCCGTCGATGCCGGCGCGGCTTTCGGCCAGCTTGGACAGGTCGTCCTGCAGTGCCTGCTTCAGCACCTCACGGCCCTGCGCCAGCTGCTGGACATGAGCGGCCGCGATGCCGTCGATTTCACCCTTGCTGCTGGCGAGCCTGGCGAGGTCTTCCTCCAGCACGCGCTTCAGCATGTCGCGGCCTTCCGACAGCCTCGCGACATGGCCCGCGGCGATGCCGTCGATCTCGGCCTTGCTGTCGACCAGCCTGGCGAGGTCGGCCTCCAGGGCGCGCTTGAGGATATCTCGGCCTTCGGCCAGCTTCTCGACCTGCGCGGCGACAAGACCGTCGATGCCGGCGCGGCTTTCGGCAAGCTTGGAGAGATCGTCCTGCAGCGCCTGCTTGAGTGCCTCGCGACCTTGGGCCAACTGCTGAACGTGCGTGGCGGCGATGCCGTCGATTTCCGCCTTGCTCTCGGAGAGTTTTGCGAGGTCGGCTTCGAGCGCGCGTTTCAGGATGTCGCGGCCTTCGGCCAGCTTCTCGACCTGCCCGGCGACCAGGCCGTCTATTCCGGCGCGGCTCTCGTCCAGCTTGGCAAGGTCGTCGGCCAGCCGCTTCGACAGCGCATCGCGCGCGCCGGCGAACTTCTGCGCCTGCGTGTCGCCGGCCTTCTGCATTTCGGCGATGTCATTGCCGAGCGCGGCGGTCAGCAGGCTGCGGCCCTCAACCAGCTTTTCGACATGGGTGGCGATCATCTCGTCGATCGCCGCCATGTCGGAGGCGAACGCCTTCGACAGCGCCTCACGGCCTTCGCCGAGCCGGCCCGACTGGCCGGCCAGCATGCCTTCGATGTCAGCCATCTCTGTTTCGAGCGCGCGCGACAGGATGCGACGGCCCTCGGCCAGCTTGTCGAGATGGCCAGATACCATGGAGTCGATGCCGGCCATGTCGGCTGCGAGCGCCGTGGACAGCACGGTGCGGCCGAGTTCGATCTTGGCGACCTGGTCGGTGACGAGCCCGTCTATGGTGGCGACGTCGCCTTCCAGCGCCTGGCTCAGCGCCTTGCGGCCTTCGGCGATGCGGTCGACCTGGCCGCCGACGAGCGAATCGATGGCTTCGAACTCGCCGTGCAGCGACCGGGTGAGGGCGCGGCCGCTCGCCGCGATCTTCTCGATCTGGCCGGCCACGGCGGCCTCGATGCCGCCGAGGTCGTCGGCCAGCGTCTCCATCAGGCCGCGGCGGCTGGCATCGATCTTCTCGATCTGGCCGGCGACGATCGTGTCGATGCTGCCGACGTCGTTGTCGAGCGCGTGGCTCAGCGCATTGCGGGCGTCGGCGATACGCGCGGTCTGGGCGGTCACCGCGGCGTCGAGGCGCTCCAGGTCCTTGTCGAAGGCCTGCGACAGCGCGTTGCGGCCTTCGGCGAACTTTTCCGCCTGCGTTGCCACCATGTTGTCGATGACCGAGGCGTCTGCCTCCAGGGCACGCGACAGGATGTTGCGGCCCTCGCTGAGCTTGGCGACATGGGAGGTGACCATCTCGTCGATGCTGATGCGGCTCTGTGCGAGCTTGACGGAGTCCTCCTGCAGGGCACGGTCGAGGCTCTCGCGGCTCTCGGCGATGTTGCGCAGCTGCTCGCCGAGCGAAAGATCGATGAGCGTGCGGGATTCGTCGATGCGGCGCAGATCGTCCTCCACCGCCCTGGTGACGGCGTCTCGGCCTTCCGCCAGCTTGCGCACCTGCGTATCGACGGCCTGCTCGATCTCGATGCGGCTTTCGGTGAAGCGATCGAGATCGGCACGCAGCACGCCGGCCAGGCGGTCGCCGCTGTCGGCGATCTTTTGGGCATGCTCGCCCATGGTGGCTTCGATCGCGCCGCGGGTACCGGCCAGCTTTTCGAGATCGTCGCCGAGGGACCGGGACGCGGCCTGCCGCGCTTCTTCCAGGCGTCCGGCGAAGTCGAGCGCGCGCGCTTCCAGCATCGTCGAGGTCGACGTGACCATGTCGGCCATCTCGGCGTTGAGCTTGACGTTGCTCTCGTCGATCAGGTCGGCGAGTTGCTGGCGGCCGCTGGTGAAGGTCGCGGCGATCTCGCCGGCGCGTTCCACCAGCGTGTCGTTGATCTGGCGGGCGCGCGCCTCCAGCGCGGCGTTGAGCTTCTGCGTGCCGGTGTCGAGGGCCTCGGCGCGGGTTTGGAACTCGCTGATCAGCGACTGGCCGCGCTCGGCGAGCGTGCGCTCGATCGCCTTCAGGCTGGTATCGAACTCGTCGTTGAGGTTGCGCGCCGCACCGCCGAGCAGCGACACCATGCCCGACGTGCGCTCGTCGAGCAGTTCGCTGAGCGAGCGGGTGACGTCGTCCGAGGTCTGCTTCAGCGTGGCGATACGAGTGTCGAGCAGGCTGGCGAAGGCTTCGCCGGACGTGGTGATGCGGTCGCTGAGGCTGTCCAGCCGGCTGCCGATGGAATCGAAGATCGAGTTGCCGCTGTCGTTGATGCGGTCGATCAGGGCGTCTCCGGAGTTGTTGATCGTCATCGTCAGTTTGGTCGACGCGCCGAGAATGCTGTCGCGGATGACGTCGCTCGCCGAGTTGAGCTGATCCTTCAGCGTCTCGTTGGCGCCGGCGATCGAGGCGCGCACACGCTCGGCGTGGCTGACGACGGCCTCGCGTTCGTTGCCGAGCCCGTCGACCAGCGACCGGATGCGGGCCTCGTTGTCGGAATAGGAGCGTTCGAGCTGATTGACCTCACCGTGCACAAGTGCCTCGAGTTCGACGGCGCGCGCCAGCGTGCGTTCGATGCCTTCGCCCATGGCGGCGACTTCGCGGCGGACCGCCTGGCCGACGGTCATGACGCGGTTCTGCGCAAGATTCTCCGGCTCGGCGAGCCGGGCTGCCATTTCCGCCATGCCTTGCGCGGCGAGCCGCATGTCCTGCGCGCGCCGGATCATCACGGCGAAGGCCCAGAACATGATGAGCGGAGTGATGGTGATGATGGCGACCAGCAGCACCACCGGCTGGTCGAGCACCGTCGCCATCGAGAACTCGTTCAGGATTTCCGGCCCGACCAGCAGGTAGCCGAGCATCAGGCCGCCGGCGATCCAAAGCAGCGAAAGGACGGCGACGGCCCAGTAGATGGCCGAGGACGAGCGGCGCGAAAGATTCTGCAGGGCGAGCCGCGACGTCTCGCGAACGCTGTCGTCATTGGCGGGGGCGAAGCTGGGTGTCGCCAAGACGGGGGCGTCGACGGGGCGAAGCCCCAGCGAGGATGTCGGCTTCATATCCTCCGCGGCGACGGAGATGTCATCGGCCTGCGCGGCCGGCTTGCCGTTGGATTGGGCGCCGCGGCTCTCGCGCGACAGCTCCTCGGCCGCCTGCGAGATCTGCGCCTCGAGATCTTCCATGGACGCGGCGATGTCGAGATCGTCGCTGCCCCCGGCGAGATCGCGATCCAGTGCCTGTTCCAGTTCCTTGGCGACATCACCGTCAACGGGCTTCGATGTCGTCGGTCGCTTAGCCATGCCGCTACCCTGTACCAAATGCCGCACCGCCCCGCCGGAGTCTGGCAGGGAAATCCGCGCAAGCAAAGCCTATTCTGACCCCTGTCCATCGTATCCACCGGCAGGAACGAATGAAACTCCAATCCTGGCCGATGCGTAAAAGTTTAAACATAGGGTTAACGCTGCCCGATTGCTGCGCCACAAAATGCGCCAATTTTGGGCGACTTTGGCGATTAACACGTTGTCCATACCCTCGCCTTAGGGTGCAAAGCCGGCGCAAGGATCAGCCAGGACCAGTCATGCTTCAAAATGAAAAAAGCGTCGCCTTCTCCATGCCGGGCGGCGAGCCCAGCCGAGCCAAACGCAACCGGCCAATCGACCTGATGCATCTCAACCGCCAGACCATGGGCGACCGCGCGCTGGAACAGGAGGTGCTGTGCCTGTTCCTGCAACAGAGCCAGCAGGTGCGCGAGCAGATGAGCCGCGCCGAGGCTGGCCAGTGCAAGCAGCTCGCGCACGGTCTGCGCGGATCGGCGCAGGGCGTCGGCGCCTTCGCCATCGCCGAGTGCGCTGCCGAGATCGAAAGCCATCCTGACGACCGCCAGGCCAAGAAGCGGCTGGCGAAGCTGATCGACGAAGCCCGGGATTTCGTCGCCGCGATCGGCCGCTAGCGATCTTCCGGGCCTTTGAGCGCCACGCCTCGGCGACCGCGCGCGAGGCACGCTGTTGACACGGGCAAAACAGTGATTATGTCGGCGGGACCAGGCAGCCCGGACACTCAAGATCATGACCAAGCTTACCTATGTCGCCTTCGACGGCACCCGTTTCGAGGTCGAGGCCGAGAACGGCTCGACGGTGATGGAAAACGCCATCCGCCATGCCGTGCCGGGCATCGAAGCGGAGTGTGGGGGCGCCTGCGCCTGCGCGACCTGTCATGTCTATGTCGACGAAGCCTGGACCGGCGTGGTCGGCGAGCCCGAGACGATGGAAGAGGACATGCTCGACTTCGCCTACGACGTGCGGCCCAACTCGCGCCTGTCCTGCCAGATCAAGGTGCGCGGCGAACTCGACGGGCTTGTGGTGAGCGTTCCCGAAAGGCAAGGTTGAGCCACCGCTCCACAAAGGGACCACGCCGATGGCCGAGCCGACCCGCACCGACATCCTGATCATCGGCGCAGGGCCGGTCGGGCTCTTCGCCGTGTTCGAACTCGGCCTGTTCGACATGAAGTGCCACCTGATCGACATTCTCGACCGGCAGGGCGGCCAGTGCGCGGAACTCTACCCGGAAAAGCCGATCTACGACATTCCCGGCTGGCCGATCATCACCGCGCAAGGCCTCGTCGACAGGCTGATGGAGCAGATCGCCCCGTTCAAGCCGGGCTTCACCTTCAACCGCATGGTGACAGGCCTGGAGCGGCTCGAGGACGGCGGCTTCCGCGTCACCACCGACGAGAACGAGGTATTCGACGCCAAGGTGGTGGTGATCGCCGCCGGCGGCGGCTCGTTCCAGCCGAAGCGGCCGCCGATACCGGGCATCGAGGCTTACGAGGACAGAAGCGTCTTCTACTCGGTGCGGCGCATGGATGCGTTCCGCGACCAGGACGTGATGATCGTCGGCGGCGGCGATTCAGCGCTGGACTGGACGCTCAACCTGCAGCCGGTGGCCAGGAGCGTGACGCTCGTGCACCGCCGCCCAGAGTTCCGCGCCGCTCCCGACAGCGTCAACAAGATGTACGCCATGCAGGAGATGAAGCAGCTCGAGTTCCTGGTCGGCCAGGTGACGGGGCTGAAGGGCGAGGGCGGTCAGCTCACGACGGCGGTCGTCAAGGGCCAGGACGGCGACGTCGAGGTGCCGTGCACGCGGCTGCTGCCGTTCTTCGGGCTGACGATGAAGCTCGGCCCGATCGCCGACTGGGGCCTTAACCTCCACGAGAACCTGATCCCGGTCGACACCGAGAAGTTCGAGACATCGGTGCCGGGCATCTTCGCCATCGGCGACATCAACTGGTATCCCGGCAAGCTGAAGCTGATCCTGTCCGGCTTCCACGAGGCCGCGCTGATGGCACAGGCGGCCAAACGCATCGTCAGCCCCGGCGAGCGCGTGGTGTTCCAGTACACGACCTCCTCCACCAGCCTGCAGAAGAAGCTCGGCGTCGCCTGACGCCGAGCGGTCGCGAGCCGAGCCGTCAGCCGTGCGGCTTCGGGTCGTGCTGGGCGTGGAACAGCCGGCCGCGCTCGGCGATCAGCACCATGACCAAGCCGACCAGCGCGACGCCGCAGAAGCCGGCGGCGAGCGGCGTGGTGGTGCCGTCGAAAGACTGGCCGATGAAGGCGCCGATCAACCCGCCGCCGAGCGTCTGCACGAAACCCTGCACGGACGACGCCGAGCCGGCGATGTGGCCGAGCGGCTCCATCGCCAGCGCGTTGAAGTTCGAACCGATCCAGCCGAACTGGAACATCGCCGCCGCGAACAGCAGCACGAAGGCGACGAGCGGCACATGGCCGAACAACGACCACACGAACCAGATCGTGCTGACCAGACAGAAGCCGATCAGCGCGGCGTGCGACAGCCGGCGCATGCCCCACCGCATCACCAGCCGCGAGTTCAGGAACGAGGAGACGGCCATCAACCCCGCGACCATGGCGAACACGACCGGGAACCACACGCCCAGGCCGTAGACGCCGACGTAAACCTGCTGGGCCGAGTTGATGAAGCCGAACAGCGCGCCGAACACGGTGGTCGAGGCCAGCGTGTACCAGAGCGAAACGCGCGTCGTCAGCACGATGCCGAAGGCCTGGCCGATCGCCGCGAGCGTGAACGGCCGGCGGTCTTCCGGGTGCTGCGTCTCGGGCAGGCGCAGCGCCGCCCAGGAGGTGATCGCCAGCGCGATCAAACCCATGCAGATGAAGATGAAGTGCCAGTTGGCGAACAGCATCATCAGCTGGCCGATGCTCGGCGCCACCACCGGGATGATCATGAACACCATGAAGATGAGCGACATGGTCTCGGCCATCTGGCGGCCGCCGAAGCGGTCGCGCACCATCGACACGGCGATGACGCGCGTCGAGGCGGCGCCGACGCCCTGGATGAAGCGCAGCGCCAGCAGCGTCTCGAAATTCGGCGCAAAGGCCGCCGCGAACGCGGCGATCAGGTAGACGGAGAGGCCGAACAGCAGCGGGCCGCGCCGGCCGAAACGGTCGGAGGCGGGGCCATAGGGCAGCAGCGCCGCCGCCATGCCGGCGAAGTACGCGGTGATGACGTATTGCCGGTGGTTCTCGTTCTCGACGCCGAGGCTTGCGCCGATCTCCTGCAGGCCGGGCAGCATGATGTCGATCGCCAGCGCGTTGAGCGCCATCAGCGCCGCGCAGAGCGCGATGAACTCCCAGCGCGGGATCGGGAACGCGAGCGCACTGCTCGCTGTGGTTTGCTGGTCCATCGGGCCTGCTCCGAACTCTTTTCGGCAAACGAAATGCGCCGGAAAAGCCGGCGCATCAACGATTCCGCTGTTGTCTCAGGGCCCGGCCGGTGCCGGGCCTGACGTCAGGCCGCGCCGCGCGCGCTGACACCCTTCTCCTCGAGGAAACTCTGCAATTCGCCGGCCTGGAACATTTCGCGGATGATGTCGCAGCCGCCGACGAACTCGCCCTTCACATAAAGCTGCGGGATGGTCGGCCAGTTGGAAAATTCCTTGATGCCCTGGCGAAGCTCGTCGGAGGTGAGCACGTTGACGCCCTTGTAGTCGACGCCGATGTAGTCGAGTATCTGGACCACCTGGCCCGAAAAACCGCACTGCGGAAAACCCGGCGTGCCCTTCATGAACAGGACGACGTCGTTGCTCTTCACTTCGCTGTCGATGTAGTCGCTGATGCCGCTCATCAAGTGAATCCTTATAACGCCCGCCGGATTCGGGCCCGAAGCATGACAGTCAGATAAACCCAACGGCAGGTCGAAACAAGGCTTTCGGCCCTTTTCACGCTGGGCCAGCCGGTTGGCCGCTGCATGGACGTCGAGTGACAAGTGCACGGGTGGGGCGGCGGCAAACGTCCCAAGCGATTGCGTTGCCGGCCTGATTAGACCCGCTTGAGCCGGGCGCCGCATCCCCATAAGAAGGGGAAATTCATTCCCGGAGGGGCCGCCTTGTTCAAGAAGATCCTGATTGCCAATCGCGGCGAGATAGCCTGCCGTGTCATCAGGACGGCGAAACGTCTGGGTATCGCCACGGTCGCCGTCTATTCGGACGCCGACCGCGACGCCGTGCATGTCGAGATGGCCGACGAGGCCGTGCATATCGGCCCGGCCGCGGCAGCGCAGAGCTATCTCCTCGCCGACAAGATCATCGCCGCGTGCAGGCAGACCGGCGCCGAGGCCGTTCACCCCGGCTACGGCTTCCTGTCGGAGCGGGCCTCCTTCTGCGCGGCGCTGGAGGAGCAGGGCATCGTCTTCATCGGCCCGAAGCCGAAGGCGATCGAGGCGATGGGCGACAAGATCGAGTCGAAAAAATTCGCCAGCGCCGCCAAGGTGTCGACCGTGCCAGGGTTCCTCGGCGTCATCGAGAACGCCGATCACGCCGAAAAGATCGCCGGCGAGATCGGCTATCCCGTCATGATCAAGGCGTCGGCCGGCGGCGGCGGCAAGGGCATGCGCATCGCCTGGTCGAAGGACGAGGTGCGCGACGGCTTCGAACGCGCGCGCTCCGAGGCGAAAAGCTCGTTCGGCGACGACCGCGTGTTCATCGAGAAGTTCGTCGTGGAGCCGCGCCACATCGAGATACAGGTGCTTGCCGACGCTTTCGGCAACGCCATCTATCTCGGCGAGCGCGAATGCTCGATCCAGCGCCGCAACCAGAAGGTGGTCGAGGAAGCGCCGTCGCCGTTCCTCGACGAAAAGACCCGCGCCGCCATGGGCAATCAGGCGGTGGCGCTCGCCAAGGCGGTCGACTACCAGAGCGCCGGCACGGTCGAATTCATCGTCGACCGCGACAAGAACTTCTTTTTCCTCGAGATGAACACCCGCCTGCAGGTCGAGCACCCGGTGACCGAACTCGTCACCGGCATCGACCTTGTCGAGCAGATGATCCGCGTCGCCGCCGGCGAGAAGCTGGCGATCAGGCAGAAGGACGTGAAGCTGAACGGCTGGGCGATCGAGAGCCGGCTCTACGCCGAGGACCCCTACCGCAACTTCCTGCCGTCGATCGGCCGGCTGACGCGCTACCGCCCGCCGGCGGAAGGGCGCAGCGGCGACGTCGTGGTGCGCAACGACACCGGCGTCACCGAGGGCTCCGAGATCTCGATGTTCTACGATCCGATGATCGCCAAGCTCTGCACCTGGGCGCCGGACAGGCTCGCCGCGATCGATGCGATGTCGGCCGCACTCGACGAATTCGTCGTCGACGGCATCGAGCACAACATCCCGTTCCTGGCCGCGCTGATGCGGCATCCGCGCTGGCGGGAAGGGCGGCTGTCGACCGGCTTCATCGCCGAGGAATACCCCGACGGGTTCGCGCCGATCGTGCCGGACGATGCAGAGAAGGCGGTGATCGCGGCGGTGGCGACGGCGGTCGAACTGTTGCGGCGCGACCGGCTCGACCGCCTGGCCGGAAGGCTGGCGCCGCATTCCGGCGCGGTGAAGCCGGACTGGGTGGTGAGGGTCGGCGGCGACTACGTGCCTGTGCGTCTCGGCGAAGGCCTTGTCTCCATCCCCACCGAGATCGACATGGCGGTGGGCGGCGGCGCGCCGATGACGGTGGCGTCGGAGTGGCGGCCGGGCGAGCCGGTCTGGCATGGCACGGTCGGCGACCGTATCGTGGCCGCGCAGCTCAGGCCGCTCGAGAACGGCGTGCGTATCGCCTGGCAAGGCATGTCGGTGGTGGCGCGCGCCATGCTGCCACGCACCGCCGAGCTGGAGCGGCTGATGCCGGTGAAGCTGCCGCCGGACACGTCGAAATTCCTGCTCTGCCCGATGCCGGGGCTGGTCGTGTCGCTGGCGGTCCGCGAAGGCCAGGAGGTCAAGGCCGGCGAGACGCTGGCCGTGGTCGAGGCGATGAAGATGGAGAACGTGCTGCGCGCCGAGCGCGACGTGACGGTCGCCAAGATCAACGCCAAACCGGGCGACAGCCTGGCGGTCGATGCGGTGATCCTGGAGTTCGCATGACCCGCCGCCGCGCCCCGGACGGACAGTCCGCTCAAGCCTGCGGGCGAGGCGCCGGCTGCGGCGTTGCCGCGCTCGCTCGAGGGTCAACTCCGGGGTAGAATAGCCGGCGTCCTTCCTGTATAGAGCCGCCTTCCCGAGAAGGCGGGAGCGTCGGGCATTCCGCCCCGCGCGACATTGGGTGCGACGATGACGAAATGGTCCCCGAACTCCTGGAGAAGCAAGCCGATCAGCCAGGTTCCGGCTTATCCGGATGCGGCGGTGCTTGCCGAGACCGAGGCCCGTCTCGCCACCTTTCCGCCGCTGGTTTTTGCAGGCGAGGCGCGCAAGCTGAAGAAGCAGCTCGCGACCGTCGCTGCCGGTGACGCATTCCTCCTCCAGGGCGGCGACTGCGCCGAGAGTTTCGCCGAGCACGGCGCGGACAACATCCGCGATTTCTTCCGCGTGTTCCTGCAGATGGCGGTGGTGCTCACCTTCGCCGGCGCCCAGCCGGTGGTGAAGGTCGGCCGCATCGCCGGCCAGTTCGCCAAGCCGCGCTCCTCCGACAACGAGACGGTGGGCGGCGTGACGCTGCCGAGCTATCGCGGCGACATCATCAACGGCACCGGCTTCGACGAGAAGTCGCGGCTGCCCGACCCGCAGCGGCAGGAGATGGCGTACCGCCAGTCGGCGGCGACGCTCAACCTGCTGCGCGCCTTCGCCCAAGGCGGCTACGCCAGCCTGGAGAACGTGCACCGCTGGATGCTCGGCTTCGTCTCCGACAGCCCGCAGGGCGAACGCTACGAGGCGCTGGCCAACCGCATCACCGAGACGATGGAGTTCATGCGGGCGGTCGGCATCACCTCGGAGACCAATTTCGCGCTGCGCGAGACCGATTTCTATACCAGCCACGAGGCGCTGCTGCTCGGCTACGAGGAGGCGCTGACGCGTGTCGATTCGACCTCCGGCGACTGGTACGCCACCTCCGGCCACATGATCTGGATCGGCGACCGCACCCGCCAGCCCGACCACGCCCATGTCGAATACTGCCGCGGCGTGAAGAACCCGCTCGGGCTGAAGTGCGGACCGTCGACGACGGCGGACGGCCTGCTGCAGCTGATCGACCTGCTCAACCCGGAGAACGAGCCCGGCCGGCTGACGCTGATCGCCCGTTTCGGCGCCGACAAGGCCGGCGAGCACCTGCCGAAGCTGATCCGCGCGGTCAAGAAGGAAGGCCGCAGCGTGGTGTGGTCGTGCGACCCCATGCACGGCAACACGATCACCGCCGCCGGCTACAAGACGCGGCCGTTCGACCGCATCCTCAAGGAGGTGCAGACGTTCTTCGACGTGCACCGCGCCGAGGGCACGCATGCCGGCGGCATCCATGTCGAGATGACCGGCAAGAACGTGACCGAATGCACCGGCGGCGCCCGCGCCATCACCGCGGAGGAGCTGCAGGACCGCTACCACACCCATTGCGACCCGCGCCTCAACGCCGACCAGGCGATCGAACTGGCGTTCCTGGTTTCGGAACTGCTGAAGAAAAGCGCCAGCCCGGCCGAGCGCAAGGTCGTCAACGGCTGATTTTTGTCCCGGGCCGCGGACGAAGAGATTTCGGCCCGCCGCGTGAAAACGCGGCGGGTTTTTCTTTTTCGACCGGTGGTGTGACAGACGCGTCATGAGGTGTCGGGGCGCGCCAGCGCGTAGAGGGCGAGCGCGTGGGCATGCGCCAAGATTTCGTCGACCTCGCGGACCCTGCGGGGATGGACGGCGGTCGGGTCGTAGCGGGTCAGCCGGCCGCCGGGCGGACGGCCGGGGCGCAGCGGCGACATGCGGCGGGGCCGGGCGACGGCGGGGCCGTCCTGCGCGGCGGCGCGCCGTGCTTGCCAGCGGGCGAACCGTCTGGCCTGTGCCGGCAGGTCGTCGAGCGCCTCCGCCAGCGCGGCGAGGCGTTGGCCGAGACGCGTGCAGTCGATCGGGTCGTCCGGTGCCGGAGGTCGCGGCAGCGAAACCGGCGCGGCGGCGTCGGGGAACAGGATGCGCGGGACGCCGCGTGCGGGTACGCCGCGGCGGCCAACGCAGAGCCGCCTTGGCGGGTCGAAAAGCGGCAGGTTCAGGCTGCGCGGACGGGCGGCGCGAATGGCGGCGGCCCGTCTGGCCCTTGCGGCGCGGGCGAGGTCGATGCGCGACATGACCACGGCGATGCCGAGGCTGCGCAGGACGGGCTCCATGGTTTTTGGCGCCGGCCGCGGTTTGCGTGGCGGCGTCAGGGTCGGCACCATGCCCCGCGCCGCCGCGATGATCAGCCGCCGTGCGGCGGACTCGGCCGGCCGCAGCAGGCGCAGGATGACGAGGCGGAGCCGGCGGGGCAGGGTGAGCGCGGGTGCCGGCGACGGTTTTTCGGCTTGCGCGACCTCTCGGGCGTCGCGGCCTTTCCGCCGAAAGAAAGCAAGCTGTCCCCCGAACTCGGCCATGGCGACGAGACCGGCCAGGATGCGCTTCAGCGCCTGGTGATTGCTGTCGATCGCCGCCGTCCCGTCCATCGCCGTTCCTTTCGACCAGACCGGATTATCGCCCGGGTCCGGAGGAGGGGGATAAAATCGGGAAAATAATCCTGACAGATGCTGACGGGCGGCACGCCGATCCTGAACGGCGCCTTGCCCCCACCGTCGTCATCCCGGCCGACCGGAGGGAGAGCCGGGACCCACTCCGGAACCGTCGCCATTTCCCTGCCGTGCTGCCGACGCGAAGGTCACGGAATGGGTCCCGGATAGCCTTCGCTGCGCTACGGCTTCCGGGATGACGATGGCGGGAGGTGAACGGCGGCGCTCCCTTTGAAGCGATTGCCCGCACCTTCCGATGGTCTACTGCATCGGCAGGCGACGGCGCGAAATTTCCTCGCGCGACAGCGCGTCGCCGACGCGGAAGGCGAAGGAGACCACGCTGGTGGCGTCCCGGTCGACCTGGCACTCGAAGGCGAGGCTGTGCCAGGCGCCGCCGGCGCGGAATTCCGAGCGGCGCACCGTGAGGACCGTGCCGTTCTTCAGCTCGTAAAAAGGCAGCAGCTCCGGAAAGTAGGAGCCGTCGAGAAGTTGCAGGCGCAGCTCGGTGGCGCAGAGGCGGCCGGCGCGGATGCCGCGCGGCACGTCGGCCATCGCCGTCGTCGCCGTCGCGCCGCCGTCGGCCGACCGCGAAAACAGTTTTCGCGCCTCGCGCAGCTTCGGCTCGGCGGCGGCCTTCGCCTTGCTCGGTGTGGAAGGCGCCGGGAGCGCCGCCTTGTCCGGCGCCGCGGCGGCGGTCGCGATCAGCGGCTCGGCGGCGCTGCCGCTGGTTTCGCCGGCCTTGCCGGATTCTTTTGCCTCGGCGGTTTCGGTCTCGGCCGGCGGTTTTTCTTGCTCGTCCGGGGTTTCGGGTTTGGCTTCGTCCAAAACGTTCGGTTCGTCGGCGACGACCGGCGGGTCCGGATTGTCCTCCGCACCGGAGCCGGCGAGCGCCTGGCGCGGCCCGGCATCCTTCTCGCCGAATTTCACCACGGGATTGAGCGCGGCGATCGGGGCGGCCGCTTGCGCCCGTGCCGGTGGCGGCGGTTCTTTCGGCTCGGCGGGCGGCGGTGGCGGCGGGGCGGCCTTGGCCGGCTCGGGCGGCTTTTCCGGCGGCGGCTCGATCGTTACCGACACGACCTCTTCCTGCTGCGGCTGCAGCAGGGTTTCGGGCAGTCCGAAAATGACCAGCGCGGCGACCAGCGCATGCACGGCGACGGAGGCGGACAAGCCCCAGCCCCAACGCTCATTGTTCGCCTCGCCATCCATGGAGGTTACTTGGGCCATCGGGATGGCGGGCGCAAGGCGGGGGCGCAGCAGTCTCCGTCATGGTTAGGTTTGCCCCGACCATCTGCCGAGTCGAAATCACTCGATTATCCCGCAGCTGAGTACGAGACGGACTCTTGTGGGGGGGGGGTAGGCCCGAGGATGACGGCTCTTGCGTTCCGGGCAGAAACGCTAGGCGCGCGTAGACGTCGAAAACACCCTTGCGGTATGCTGGCGAATGGTTCGACAGATTTCTCCGAAGTACTTTGCAACAGCTGCCAACACTGCAATTGATTTGGGAGCGGCGCCTGTCGAGCTTAAAGCTGGCGCGGTGGCGACTACGAATTCAGGTAGGGCTCGCCTTGATTTAACTGACAAGGAACGAGTCATCGTAGAGGTGGAAACCACCTTCGACGGATATGAAATCCGACGTAATTCTGACCTTCGGATGAGATTTGGACCCCGAGGTCGGTTCATCCCGGCGATCCTGATCAAATCGCAGATAGGCAACACCGGTGCGAAGCTCTGGTTGATAGTCAATGGATCAGCATTCAAGCAAGTCCGTGACGAACGTGTGCGCCTGTCGTCAGCAATAGTTCATGTTCTCAACTTTCCTGAGTTTTACAGCTTCGGCGGGACCAGCGATTTCGAACATGGAAATCGCTTGCTTGGGCGCGTCGTCATGCAAAGCTCGGACTGGGAAATTGAGCTTCAAGCGCTGCCTTCGACAAACGCGGTTGTAGGGCAACTCAAGGCCGCGGGAGGGAACGGGATTACCCATATAGCCCATATTATGCGGGCAAACGGCAGAGCGTTCACTTGCAAGCAGCTTGACAGGATTGTTCATGATCTACAGCGGTTCCTATCTTTCGCACGCGGCGCGTGGACATCCGCGTTCGGTACTATTGGTTATGGTCGAGGCGGCGAAGAGCTTTACGAAGACTGGGGTCTACGCATAGCTTCGCCGTGGCAGGTCTGCCGAAGCTGGTTCGACATCCATCACGGGGAGGCTCTCGCTGTCGCCTTTCCCGGATTTGTGAGGCTCATGCACCATCCGACGCTCGCTGATGCGGGATACGCCGCCCTTTACTGGTATCTCCGAAGTAATTGTGCAGGTGCCGGCGTGGACGGCGGCTTAATACTCTCCCAAGCGGCCCTCGAAGGTCTGTCGATAGCGATCTTGAACGAAGCTGGAATCACCCTTCCCAAGAAGGCAAATGCCGCGGAAAGTCTGCCAGCACTTGAAGATCGAGACGTCTATTCCTCAATCAAGCAAGAAGCTGCGCGCTTGGCAAAGGCGCGGTGCGTTCCTTGATGGACCAGAAGCCATCACTAGACTTCGCAACGAACTCGTACATCCCGAGCATCGGCTTCCGGGCAGACTCCCTTCCGCGATCCCTGAGGCTTGGCAGCTCGCGCAGTGGTACATTGAGATTATGTTGCTCAAGCTTTGCGAATATCAGGGGGAGTACTCGCACCGCCTGAAGACCAGGTGGGTAGGCGAGGTGCATCCATTCCCGTAGCGACGCGAACGTCCAGCCGCTCGCGCTTGCCCGCTTTTTACTGCAGCTATGCAGAAATCGGCAGGAGTTCGTAGGTCTTCGCCTCTTTCGCCGCCGCAGTTACGTCGCCGTGACGAAGGGCGCAGCGAACGCGATCCAGTTTTTCGACGCGGGGATGACCCAATTCCAAACGGGGACGGCGATCAAGCGTATCCACTAAGGCAAATACGCCGCCGACGCCTTTCGAGATGTTGGGCATGCCGGCAATATTCTCAGCGATGACTCAAAGACAAACAATGCGTAGCTCTCAACGACTGGCGCCGCCCCTCATCCGGCCCTTCGGGCCACCTTCTCCCCGTAAACGGGGAGAAGGGAACGAGAGCCTACTCCGCCGCCTCCGCCTTCCTTGCCCCCGGCCGCCGCTCCAGCAGTTCGCGCAAGAACTGCCCGGTATAGCTCCTCGCCACCGCGACGATCTCCTCCGGCGTGCCCTGGGCCACCAGTTCGCCGCCGCCGTCGCCGCCTTCGGGGCCGAGGTCGAGAATCCAGTCGGCGGTTTTGATCACTTCGAGGTTGTGCTCGATGACGACCACGGTGTTGCCCTGGTCGACCAGTTCGTGCAGCACTTCCAGGAGTTTGGCGACGTCGTGGAAATGCAGGCCGGTGGTCGGCTCGTCGAGGATGTAGAGGGTCTTGCCGGTGGCTTTGCGCGACAGCTCCTTGGCGAGCTTGATGCGCTGCGCCTCGCCGCCAGACAGCGTGGTCGCCTGCTGGCCGATGTGGATGTAGCCGAGGCCGACCTGTTTCAGCGTCTCCAGCTTGTCGCGCACGCCGGGCACGGCGGCGAAGAAGTCGACGCCTTCCTCCACCGTCATGTCGAGCACGTCGGCGATCGACTTGCCCTTGAAGGTGACGTCGAGCGTCTCGCGGTTGTAGCGCTTGCCGTGGCAGACGTCGCAGGTGACGTAGACGTCCGGCAGGAAATGCATCTCGATCTTGATGACGCCGTCGCCCTGGCAGGCCTCGCAGCGGCCGCCCTTGACGTTGAAGGAGAAACGGCCGGGCTGGTAGCCGCGCGCCTTGGCTTCCGGCAGGCCGGCGAACCAGTCGCGGATCGGCGTGAACGCGCCGGTGTAGGTGGCCGGGTTGGAGCGCGGGGTGCGGCCGATCGGGCTCTGGTCGATGTCGATGACCTTGTCGAGGAATTCGAGGCCCTCGATGCGGTCGTGCTCGGCCGGGTGCTCGCGGCTGCCCATGATGCGGCGGGAGGCGGCCTTGAACAACGTCTCGATGAGGAAGGTCGACTTGCCGCCGCCGGACACGCCGGTGACGGCGGTAAAAGTGCCGAGCGGGATTTCGGCGGTGACGTCCTTCAGATTGTTGCCGCGCGCGCCCACGACTTTTATGCGGCGGCCCTTCTTCATGCGGCGGCGTTCGTTCGGCAGCGCGATCTCCAGCTCGCCTGTCAAATATTTGCCGGTGATCGAGGCGGGGTTGGCCATGATTTCGGCCGGCGTGCCCTGAGCGATGACGCGGCCGCCATGGACGCCGGCCGCCGGGCCGATGTCGACGACGTAGTCAGCGGTCAGGATGGCGTCCTCGTCGTGCTCGACGACGATCACCGTGTTGCCGAGGTCGCGCAGGTGTTTCAGCGTATCGAGCAGGCGGGCGTTGTCGCGCTGGTGCAGGCCGATCGACGGCTCGTCGAGCACGTAGAGCACGCCGGTGAGGCCGGAGCCGATCTGCGAGGCAAGCCGGATGCGCTGGCTCTCGCCGCCCGATAGCGTGCCGGAGTTGCGCGCCATGGTGAGGTAGTCGAGCCCGACATCGTTGAGGAAACGCAGGCGCTCGCGGATCTCCTTGAGGATGCGCACCGCGATCTCGTTCTGCTTGGCGTTGAGGTTTTCCGGCAGCGCGGTGAACCAGGCGTCGGCCTTGCGGATCGACATGGCCGAAACCTCGCCGATGTGTCGGCCGGCGATCTTTACGGCGAGCGACTCCGGCTTTAGGCGAAAGCCGTTGCAGGCGGGGCAGGGGGTGGACGACATGAAACGCTCGATTTCCTCGCGCATCCACGCCGATTCCGTCTCCTTCCAGCGCCGCTCGAGGTTGGGGATGACGCCCTCGAAGGTCTTGGTCGTCTTGTAGGAGCGCAGGCCGTCGTCGTACTGAAAAGTGATCTCGCGCTCGCCGGTGCCGCGCAGCACGGCGTTCTTGGCCTCGTCGGAGAGGCTCGAAAACCTGTCGCCGAGCTTGAAGCCGTAGGCTTTGCCGAGCGCGTCGAGCGTCTGCGCGTAATAGGGCGAGGTGGATTTCGCCCACGGGCTGACGGCGCCGTCGCGCAGCGTGACGTTTTCGTCCGGCACGATCAGCAGCGGGTCGATGGCGCGCTGGCTGCCGAGGCCGTCGCAGGCCGAGCAGGCGCCGAACGGGTTGTTGAACGAGAACAGCCGCGGCTCGATCTCCGGGATGGTGAAGCCGGAGACCGGGCAGGCGAATTTTTCGGAGAACAGGATGCGCTCATGCGTCTCGTTCTTCGACTTGTAGGCGGAATCCTCCGCAGTCTCCTCGGCCGGCAGCGGCTTGTCGGCGAATTCGGCGACGCACAGGCCGTCGGCCAGTTTCAGCGCCGTCTCGATGGAGTCGGCCAGCCGCGCCGCGAGGTCGCCGCGCACAACGATGCGGTCGACGACGACGTCGATGTCGTGCTTGTATTTCTTGTCGAGCGGCGGCGCCTCGGCGACCTCGTAGAACTGGCCGTCGACCTTGACGCGCTGAAAACCCTTCTTCTGCAGCTCCAGCAGCTCTTTTTTGTATTCGCCCTTGCGGCCCCGGACGATCGGCGCCAGCAGATAGAGGCGGGTGCCCTCGTCGAGCGCCAGCACGCGGTCGACCATCTGCGACACCGTCTGGCTCTCGATCGGCAGGCCGGTGGCCGGCGAATAGGGGATGCCGACGCGTGCGTAGAGCAGGCGCATGTAGTCGTAGATCTCGGTGACGGTGCCGACCGTCGAGCGCGGGTTGCGCGAGGTCGTCTTCTGCTCGATCGAGATCGCCGGCGACAGGCCGTCGATCTGGTCGACGTCGGGCTTCTGCATCATCTCCAGAAACTGCCGGGCATAAGCCGACAGGCTCTCGACATAACGCCGCTGGCCCTCGGCATAGATGGTGTCGAAGGCGAGCGAGGATTTGCCCGAGCCCGACAGGCCGGTCATCACGACGAGGCTGTCGCGCGGCAGGTCGAGGTCGACGTTCTTCAGATTGTGCTCGCGCGCCCCGCGAACCGAAATGTACTTGTGGTCGGCCATGCCGCTCCGCCGCCTGTCTATTGGAATTTTGTCGGACCGGCTTGGCGCCGCCCCCGCATATTTAGGTATGGCGGCGGCGCTGTCGAGACAGGCGCCCGCCGAACGGCGGATTTAGGCCTGTTGGCGCGCCCGGGCAAGCGAAAAGAACAAAGGCCGAACACGCTCCTGACAAATCTGGCAGGGGAGATTGGCGCTCGCGCGCTGCGGGCGCCGGCCGGGCAGCGCCGATCACATTTTTCGCCGGCTGAGCTTCTTTGGTTGACGCCGCCGGTCAGGCTTGGCAGACTTCGATAGTCGCCACGGCGAGCGGTTGGCCCAGGATGATCGAACGAGGCCGATCGGCAGCAATGTGAGCCGCGAGACGCCGCGGTTCGTTGCCGGGCAGGCATTGGTGAAACGTACGTGGGAGTGAGGCATGACTCCACCGGACTGTACCAGGAGGCTCCGCGCCTGAGACGGAGCCGCGACCGGCGAAACGGCCGGGCTTGAAACGCCCGGAACGTCGCGAGGATCGTTCCCCCTACAATCAGAGACCACGGTCGAGCCGTCGGCATGACGCCGCGAGGCGCTCGAAATCGAAAGCCGGTAAAACGCTCCCGGCAACAGGGTAATACCCGAAAAGAGGCTCTGCCATGCCGATGAACCGGCGGCAGGGCCTCATGATTATGTTCATTCCGCTTCTTTCCCGTCGGCCGGGTCGCACTGGCTTGCCGGAAGCGGGGAAAGTCAGTCGGGGATCAAGGGCGGGGTCAACCCGTCTTGTCACCGATCCATGCTATGTGCTTGCGACCCAGGGCGCCTTGCCAACGTCCATGTGGTCGCGCTCTATACGATCTGGCACAACTTCATCCACTCACAAGACGCAAGACAGGTCGCCGGCAATGGCCGCCCGCGTGTAGCAAACGCTTGGTGAACTGGGACATCTGTGCGAAATGGACGGACGCCGTCGCGGCGGCCGGAGGCGCGACGGCCTTACGCAAGCAAAGGGCATGTGCGTGACCACCACGGACAAAACGATAGCCAGGCTGCGTGCCGAACGCGCGATCAGTGCCTTGTTTCCTGACAACCGAACGGATGCCGAGCAGCGGCTCGTCAACGACCTAGGGGGCTTGCTACTTATCGGTACCTGGACGGAAAGCCACTATCGGAAGTTGGAGTTGATAGCCGGTGATCTGACAGCCGTTCTGCAAGAACGAAAGTCAAAATGAGACACAGGCCCGGCTGCCGGTGAAAGGTTGGGATTAGAAGCCAATGGCGAAGTCGCACGAACTTTCAGGCCTGATAAAATGGTCGAACCGCGACGACTGGCGCGACCTTCATGACGAGGTGCTCGACCAGCATTTCGGCCCGACCTTCGACGCCTATGGCCTCGACTTCGACAAGCTCGAGGAACTCGTCGGCGAAATCGCGATGAACGCGCTCTGGGGCTGTGCCTTCGAGGACTTTCTGACCCGGCCGCGACTGGATGGCCTCGATGATGACGAAGCCGAGGACGCGCAGACCGTCGTCGACGACTATCTGAAACGGCGCGGCTGGAAAGAACCGCCGTCGACACGGCGCTTCATGGAAGGGCTGCGGGATTCGCTGTTCAGCCTCTACGAAGTGTCGGACGTCGCGCCCGGCCAGTCGATGCGGTTGACCGACCTGATCCGCGGCGGCGACCCCGTTCAGGTCGCCGATCACACCGCCACACGCATGCTGAAGGAACGTGACCGGATCGGCGGGCGGGTCGTCGAGGTCGCAGGAAAAAACCGTATTACCGGCGGTCTGCTGCGCTTCAGCGCGGCCGCTGCCGACACCGCCATCGCGGCCATCGATCGCGAGCGGCGGGAGATGCACGCGGAAATCGCCACGCACGAGGCGGCTACCGACGCCAGGCCGTCCGACGACATCGATCTCGAGGAAGTCGGCAACATGGTGCTTCTTCTCCACTTCGCGCCGGAGTTCACCTCCATCTGGCTGGAGGATGAACTGAAGGACAGGCTGGAAAAGGTCCCGCCGCCGCGCTTCAACGCCGACGGCGAGGAGCTGTCGTTCCACACCGTGACCTACCCGCTCACCGCCGGCGTCAGCGAGGACGCGGTCGCCGGCCGCCTCGATGCCTTGCCTGATCTGCGCCAGGATGCCGAGGCCTTCGTCTGGAACTGGGTGGATGCCGAGGAATCCGATGACGACCAGGCCCGGTTGGGCGCGGTTACCGAGATTCGCGACGGCCGGTTCCATGTCGAGCTGGAAGACGGTACGCCGGTGCTGGCCTCGGTGGAGCTCGATCCGCAGGCGCTGGTGCTCTACACGAATTCTAAGGTGCGGGCCGACCGGGCCAAGGTGATGCTGAAAGCGGCGCTGAAGGGCATGCTGGGGCAGCCGAGCGTCGAGGTCCTGGCCTACGAGGACATCCGGCGCCGGTAATCGCGGCGGCGCGTCAGCGCGGCAGCGCTTTCAGCGTGCCGCCGCTGATGTCGACCGTAACCGAGCCGGAGACGCGCACGTCCCAATCACCCATCCGCACGAAGCCGTTGGCGTCGGGCGTCGCCGGCAGGACCGGCTCGGCAAGCGGTTTGACGATCGGTTCCGGGACGGTGACGCCGGGCAGGGTGTCCGCCCCCTGCTTTTTCCCGGACGCCCATGCCACCGGTGCCGCGGCGATGAGCGCGACAAGCAGGCAGGTTCTGACGAGGCGGGCGGCGAACGGCATTTCCCGGCAATATGGAGGGACGACCGCAAAGTCGCAAGGACTGCTCGCTGTCCGTCGAGTTTGCCGCGCAACGCCAGAGGCGGCGTTAACTTTTTTCTGGCACGCCTGGAACAAAAAGAGTACAAACAACTTGTGGACAGGGCGGCGAGTTCGACGGCGGGGCGCCACGGCGGCGTGGCGATCGGCTAGAGTGCGCCCGCACATGGTTTAGGACGAGCGCGGAGAAAAAAGATGGCGGGCAGCGTCAACAAGGTCATTCTGGTCGGCAATCTGGGGGCGGATCCGGAGGTGCGCCGGCTGAACTCCGGCGAACCCGTCGTCAACCTGCGCATCGCCACGTCGGAGACGTGGCGCGACAAGAATTCGGGCGATCGCAAGGAAAAGACCGAGTGGCACAGCGTCGTGATCTTCAACGACAACCTTGCCAAGGTCGCCGAGCAGTACCTGAAGAAGGGCATGAAGGTCTATATCGAGGGCCAGCTGCAGACGCGCAAATGGCAGGACCAGACCGGCCAGGACCGCTACACCACCGAGGTGGTGCTGCAAAGGTTCCGCGGCGAACTGCAGATGCTCGACGCACGCGGCCAGGGCGGTGACGCGCAGGTGGGTTATTCCGGCGGCGGCCAGGGGCGCGGCGATTTCGGTTACTCCGGTGCCGGCGAGGAATATGGCGGCGGGCGTGGCGGTGGAAGCGGCGGCGGTGGCCGCAGCGGAGGCGGCAACAGCGGTGGCGGTGGTTCGCGCGGCGGCCTCGACGACGAGATTCCGTTCTGACGACGCCGTGGCCCGGCAGCCGCCGGGCGATGATTCATGCTGGCGCGCTCGATACCAGCGGCAATGATTGGTCGCCGGCGCGGGACTTCTCTATCGTAATCGGACCTACACGCCTCAGACGACGATTGGCTGCGGCGCGGACGTCCCCGTTCTCAGGGAGCCGGCACAAGCCTCGAAATTTGGCGCCTGCCGGCATCTTCTCCCCGTGAAGGACGGGGAGAAGCGCGACTTCGCCGCCTGCCGGCGCCTTCGGCGCGAGATGTGTGATGCGATGGGCCGTAGGGATGGAGAGAGAGCCCTGGCCGCCCGGCTTCGCTACCGCGCCCTTCTCGCCGTGAGCACGGAAAAAGGTGCCGGCAGCGGATGAGCGGCGGGTGCGAAAGGGTAGTCGACCACCGCTCACGCCGAGGTGATGTGGCTGTGGCCGAAGAATAGCGGGTAGAGGCAGAGGTCGCGCGCAAGGCGGTGCGAGCCGCGCTCGAACACGAACATGTTTTCCCAGTAGCCGGTCACCGCGTAATGCTCGCCGTCAGGCAAGAGCGTGATGCCGGCGGGGTAGCGCAGACCGACGGTGCGGGTGTCCAGCCGCTTGACCATGCCGCCGGTGGCGCCGTCGAACACCATCAGCTGGTGTGAGCTCGGATAGCTGGCGAGCACCTGATCGTGACGCTCGTCGTAGCGGATCGACAGGCCGTGCTGCATCAGTCTGTTGGCCGTGCGGTCGCCCATCTTGGTCAGCGTCTTGTTGCGCGCGTCGTATTTCAGCGTCGCGGCGCTGAGGTAGTTGAGGCCCGGCTCGCTGGTCAGGTCGGCGTCGTAGGCGACGCCGTCGCCGCCGCGCTGGCCGATGTCCTCGCGCTCGCTGCCATAGGTCGACTGGATCGCGAAGATGCGGTCGAGGCCGCCGGCGGCGAGGTGGCGCAGTTCGGTGCGGCCGGCGCCGGTCTTCTTCTTGTCGACCAGCTTGCCGCTCGACACCTCGATCACCGTTATCGACGCCTCGACCACCGTGCGCGGCACCGTGTGTTCGCCGGTCTTGGGCGAGATGACCGAGCCGTAATTGGCGGCGACGATGTATCTGCCATCGTCGATCAGGCGGATGTCGTGCGGGTCGACGCCGTGCGTCGAATAACTCTCGCGGATTTTCAGCGTCTCGGGATCGCGGATGGTCAGCCGTCCATAGAGGTGCTCCAGCCCGCCCTTCGCCTGCTGCTTCGGCGAGCGCTCGGAGATGATGACGGTCTTGCCCCCGTCCAGATAGACGGCATGGCCGCCGCCGCGCCAGCCGTCGCGGAAGGCGGGCGCGATCGCCGCCATTTCGAGGGTTTCCGGATCGAACGAGCAGTGCTCGGCGCCCTCGAAGCCGCACAGCACGCCGGTCGAGCGGTCCGGCGCGACCTCGATGTCGTGGGCGTTGACCGGCAGCAGCGCCTGGCGGATCGAGCCGTCCATGCCGACGCGGGTGATCATGCGCTTGATGTCGTCGCCTTTCCGGATCGCCCGGTTGAAGCGGCGGTTCTGGTCGAGCGGCTTGCCGTTGGCGAAGGCGTATTCGGGCATGTAGCCCGGCACGTAGACGGCGCTGGCCTTCAGCCTCGCCGAAACGGCCGGTTTCGCACGGGCAGGGGCCTTTGCCGCCTCCGCGGGCGCGGCGGCGGCAAGCCCGAGCAGGGCGCCGCCTGCAAGCAAGTCTCGACGATCGATCTTCATGCGGGTATCGTTTCGGCGCTGGGGCCGCTGCGCCCTGCACGGAAGAAAGACATGACTGGAACTCTGAAATGCCGCCCTGAACGGCCCGGATAGTTGCGGAAGTCGGGGCGGCGATCAAGCGCGAAACGCGATAGGATGCATCGATCGGCTGGACCACCCTTGCACCCTTGATCTTTGGTCGGCGCAACGCCAACTAAGATAGCGAGGTCAGGGGCTTCCTTCCGTGCTAAACCCATGCCGCACCTTTCGGCAATAGGCGGAGAGGCTTGTGCCCGCTAAGATGAGATTCGCGGTTGGCTGACGCGGCCGCGGAAGAAAGGTACTGAAATGGCCAAAGTTCCACGCACGCCCGGCAACGGCGTCTACGCAGTCCTCCCGCTGCGCGACATCGTGGTGTTCCCGCACATGATCGTGCCGCTGTTCGTCGGCCGCGAGAAATCGATCAAGGCGCTGGAAGAGGTGATGGGGGCCGAGAAGCAGATCCTGCTCGCCACCCAGATGAATGCCGCGGACGACGATCCGGAGGCCAATGCCATCTATGACGTCGGCACGCTCGCCAACGTGCTGCAGCTGCTGAAGCTGCCGGACGGCACCGTAAAGGTGCTGGTCGAGGGCACGGCGCGTGCGCGCATCGACAGCTTCACCGAGCGGACCGATTTCCATGAGGCGAAGGCGGTCGTGCTGTCCGAGCCGGCGGAAGAGGAGATCGAGATCGAGGCGCTCGCCCGTTCGGTCGTGTCCGACTTCGAGAATTATGTGAAGCTCAACAAGAAGATTTCGCCGGAAGTGGTTGGCGCCGCCAGCCAGATCGACGATTTCTCCAAGCTGGCCGACACCGTCGCCTCGCATCTCGCCATCAAGATCCCCGAGAAGCAGGAGATGCTCGGCACGCTCTCCGTCAAGGAGCGGCTGGAAAAGGCGATGGGCTTCATGGAGGCGGAGATTTCTGTCCTTCAGGTCGAAAAGAGAATCCGCTCGCGTGTAAAACGCCAGATGGAGAAGACCCAGCGCGAGTACTACCTCAACGAGCAGATGAAGGCGATCCAGAAGGAGCTCGGCGAGGGCGAGGACGGCCGCGACGAGGCCGCCGAGATCGAGGCGCGCATCAAGAAGACCAAACTGTCGAAGGAGGCCCGCGAGAAGGCGGAGGCCGAGCTGAAGAAGCTCAGGTCAATGTCGCCGATGTCGGCTGAATCGACGGTGGTGCGCAACTACCTCGACTGGCTGCTGTCGATCCCGTGGCAGAAGAACTCCAAGGTCAAGCAGGACCTGAACTACGCCCAGGAAGTGCTCGACGCCGACCATTTCGGCCTCGACAAGGTCAAGGACCGCATCGTCGAATACCTGGCCGTGCAGAGCCGGCAGAAGAAGCTGAAGGGGCCGATCCTGTGCCTCGTCGGCCCTCCCGGCGTCGGCAAGACCTCGCTCGGCAAGTCGATCGCCAAGGCGACCGGCCGCGAGTTCGTGCGCATGGCGCTGGGCGGCGTGCGTGACGAGGCCGAGATCCGCGGTCACCGCCGCACCTATATCGGCTCGATGCCCGGCAAGGTCATCCAGTCGATGAAGAAGGCGAAGAAGTCCAACCCGCTCTTCCTGCTCGACGAGATCGACAAGATGGGCCAGGATTTCCGTGGAGACCCGTCTTCGGCCCTGCTGGAGGTGCTGGACCCCGAGCAGAACGCCACGTTCATGGACCATTACCTCGAGGTCGAATACGACCTGTCGAGCGTGATGTTCGTGACCACGGCGAACACGCTCAACATCCCGGCGCCGCTGATGGACCGCATGGAGATCATCCGCATCGCCGGCTACACCGAGGACGAGAAGGTCGAGATCGCCAAGCGGCATCTGATGCCGAAGGTGGTGCGCGACCACGCGCTGCAGCCGAAGGAGTTTTCGGTCGCCGACGAGGCCATCCGTGGCATCATCCAGACCTACACGCGGGAAGCGGGCGTGCGCAGCCTGGAGCGCGAGTTGATGAAGCTCGGGCGCAAGGCGGTGACCGAGATCATCAAGTCCAAGAAGGGCTCGGTTAACATCACCGCCGAGAACCTCGAGGAGTATCTCGGCGTGCCGCGCTTCCGCTTCGGCCATGCCGAGACCGACGACCAGGTCGGTGTCGTCACCGGCCTTGCCTGGACCGAGGTCGGCGGCGAGCTGCTGACGATCGAAGGCGTCATGATGCCCGGCAAGGGCAAGATGACGGTGACCGGCAACCTGAAGGACGTGATGAAGGAATCGATCTCAGCGGCGGCGTCCTACGTCCGCAGCCGGGCGCTCGATTTCGGCGTGGAGCCGCCGCTGTTCGACAAGCGCGACATCCACGTGCACGTTCCGGAAGGCGCCACCCCCAAGGACGGTCCGTCGGCCGGCGTGGCCATGGCCACCGCGATCGTCTCGATCCTCACCGGCATCCCGGTGCGGGCCGACGTCGCGATGACCGGAGAGATCACGCTGCGCGGCCGGGTGCTGCCGATCGGCGGCCTCAAGGAGAAGCTGCTTGCCGCCTTGCGCGGCGGCATCAAGAAGGTGCTGATCCCCGAGGAGAACGCCAAGGATCTGGCCGAGATCCCGGACAACGTGAAGAGCGGCATGGAGATCGTGCCGGTCAGCCGGGTCGGTGAGGTGCTGCGGCATGCGCTGGTCAGGATGCCGGAGCCGATCGAGTGGTCGGAAACGGCCGCGGTGCCCGCAACCGAGGCGGGCGACGACGCCGGAAAGGCACTCGCCCACTGAATTTGGGTGAAATGCTCCACTATCCTTTAAGCCGGGCCTTGCGCCCGGCTTTTTCATGTGACAAACGGCGGAACTCCGGGATTTTTCCGCCCCCGCGGCACCCCGGCAGGGAGAGTTGGAAAGAGTAGACTTCGAAGAGTCCGTCATCCGGCGGTTGCGTCCCTGGTCCCGGATTTCTCAAGGAAGGAAATATTGATGAACAAGAATGAACTGGTTTCTGCGGTTGCAGATTCTGCGAAGCTGTCCAAGACCGATGCCCAGTCCGCTGTCGAGGCCGTGTTTTCGGTCATCACCGGCGAACTCAAGAAGGGTGGCGACGTGCGGCTCGTCGGCTTCGGCAACTTCAGCGTTTCCAAGCGGGCGGCTTCGACCGGCCGTAACCCCCAGACGGGCGCGGAAGTGAAGATCCCCGCCCGCACGGTGCCGAAGTTTTCCGCCGGCAAGGGCCTCAAGGACGCCGTGAACTGATTTCATCTTTTCAGCGCGTGCCGGACATTTTTCCGGCGCCGCCGCATCGAACCCCGCCGTCTTCCGGCGGGGTTTTTGTTTGCAGCCACGCCTTCCTCGTTTTGGGGCATCGCCGGCAAGGTTTGTGACGATTTCGCAACAGTTTCTCAAGAAGGACTGCGCTACAAGAGGGCAAGGCAAATCCGCCTATTTCCCGCCATAAACCCGGAGCACCCGGTGGTGTACGGGCGGTTGCCGAAGAACGACATGGCCGCGACCAACGCGGCCAAGGAAACATATGCGCGGTTTTGTACTTTCCAAGTCGGACGGAAACGCCAGCGCTGCAGGCGCAAGGAAGCCGTTTTCGGGGCAGGCCACGCGCGGAATCGCATCATTGCTCCTGGCAGGTCTCGCTTGCGCGAGACTGGAGCGGCATCGTCGGCGCGAACGCCGCACTTTGGTCGAATTGGAACCGCATCATCAATGGGTCGACGGAATCGGTGCCCGTTCCGGGATGGCCTGCACGTCGACCCCGGGCTTGTCCCGGGCGTCTGTTTTTACGGGGACGAAGCGGCGCATGCGACCGCCGACGAACGGTGAGACGTTCGTCGCGGGTGCTGGTGCGTGGCGGCGACCCTGCCGCGTTTGGGCGGGAACTGGATCGGTGGCGAAGCGGCGGCGACCGCATACCGCCCGTTGGAACAATGTGTCGGCGGCGAGCGTCTGTGACGGCCATGCCGCCGGGAGTTCAGACTGAAATGCATGGTGCTGCGTCCATAGTGAGATCGGGTGTCGCGTCCGCGCTGGTGGCGGTGTCGCTGTTCGCGGCTGGACCGGCGCGCGCTTTCGACGAGCACATTTTCGACGACAAGGGCGCGGTCAAGGAGCAGTCCAACCCCTGGGCGGTGTTCCAGTTCGGCTTCAGCGCCTACAAGAACGGCCACAAGGAGCAGGCGGTCGAGGCCTATCGCTATGCCGCCGAGAAGGGCCAGATCGGCGCGACGTGGAAGCTGGCGCGCATGTATGCCGAGGGCGACGGCGTCGACCGCAACGACTACGAGGCGTTCAAGTTCTTCAGCGAGATCGCCGACCAGGACGTCGAGCCGGGCAGCCCGGAAGAGAGCTACATGTCCGACGCGCTGGTGGCGCTCGGCAGCTACTGGAAGAGCGGCATCCCCGGCAGTCCGGTGCAGGCGAGCCCGGCGACGGCGCAGCAGTACTACATGCGCGCAGCCGCCAACTATCGCAATCCGAATGCCCAGTTCGAGATGGGCAAGATGTTCCTCAAGGGCGACGGCGTGAAGCAGAGCGTCCGCCAGGCCGGACGCTGGCTGCAGCTTGCCGCCGAAAAGGGCCATGCCGGCGCCCAGGCGACGCTCGGCAACCTCCTGTTCCAGAGCGGCAAGGTGGTGCGCGGGCTGGCGATGATGACGGCTGCGCTGGAGCGCGCCGCGCCGTCGGACAAGACGTGGATCCGCGGCATGCAGGAGGAAGCTTTCGCGCTTGCCCCCGAAGCGGACCGCCGCACCGCGATCGCGCTGGCCGAGGACTATCTGACCAAGGGCACGCAGTAGCGACCCTCCGCGTCACTCGGCGGAACGTGATATCGCATGACAGTTGCTGACGTGGTGAAGAAAAAATCTTCGCCTCGCGTATGGTCGTATGCGGTTCCTGCGCCTCTAAGCGCCGCCTTGCCAGGAAATTCGCCGGCCGGTTTTTCCCGCCCTCCCTACGTTGCCAGTGCCATTCGGCCGCTCCTCCTGCCGGGAACGCCGGTGACGACCGGGCCGGTCTACGGGGAGGGATCGGCGCCTCCGCCCTGGCTGCCGGCGCAAGATAGTACCGCGGCGGCGACTGCGGCGCCGTGGCCCTTTTGGCGCGCGGGCGGATGTGCCAGAAACGTCGTCGAGACAAAGCGCGGGGAACGCACATGCCGGAAAAGAGCCCGTTCGTGGTCGATGCCGACTGGCTGCAGGGACAACTCGGCCGCCCCGGCCTGTCGATCGTCGATGCCTCCTGGTACCTGCCCGCGCAAGGGCGCGACGCCAAGGCCGAATACGACGCCGCGCATATTCACGGGGCGATCTTCTTCGACCAGGATCTCGTGGTCGAGCCCGACTCGGACCTGCCGCACACGCTGCCGAAGCCGCCGCTGTTTGCCCAATATGCCGGCTCGATGGGCATTTCGGCGGACGATACCATCGTCGTCTATGACGGGCCCGGCATGTTCAGCGCGCCGCGCGTCTGGTGGATGTTCCGCGTCATGGGTGCGCCGGAAGTGTTCGTGCTCGACGGCGGTTTCGACAACTGGAAGGCGGCGGGCCGCCCGGTGACGGCCGAGCCGACGAAGACGGCGCCGAACGTGTTCTACACCGACTTCGATGCCGCTCGCGTCGCCAGCCTTGCCGACATGCGCAAGCTTGTCGAGATCGGCGAGACGCAGATCGCCGACGCCCGGCCAGCCGGCCGCTTCGCCGGCACCGATCCGGAACCGCGCAAAGGCGTGCGCTCCGGCCACATGCCCGGCGCGAAAAACATGCCGGCGACGGCGCTGTCGAAGGATGGTTACCTGCTGCCGGTAGAGGCGCTGCGGCAGAAGCTGGAAGAGGCCGGGCTCGACCTGTCGAAGCCGGTGGTGACGTCCTGCGGCTCCGGCGTTACCGCCGCGGTGATCACGCTGGCGCTGCAGAGTGTCGGCCATGGCGAGAACAGGCTCTACGACGGCTCGTGGACGGAATGGGGCGGGCGCGGCGACACGCCCGTCGTGACAGGCAAGGAATGACGATGGCGGACAATGAAGTACCGGAGACGATCCCGGTCACCGTGACCTTTCTCGAAATGGCGCGGCCGCCGTCGAATTATGCGCCCTTGCCGATGGGCCGGCAGATCGCGCTGCTCAGGGTTCGCGACATTCCGGTCCATTACTATCGCTACCTGATCGACCGGGTCGGCCGCAAATGGCACTGGGTCAATGCGCTGCGCATGTCCGACGAGGAAATGGCTGAAGGGTTGGCGAAACCCGATCGCGACATCCGTGTCGTCTATCTCGACGGCGCGCCCGCTGGCTTCTTCGACCTCAAGATCCATCTGCCGGGCGAGGTCGAACTCGCCTATTTCGGCATGATGGAGCATGCGACGGGGCAGGGGCTCGGTCGCTGGTTTTTGGGCGCGGCGGTCGAGGCGGCGTGGTCGTACAAGCCGGAAAAGGTCAGCGTGCAGACCTGCACGCTCGACCATCCGGCGGCGCTGCCGCTCTACCAGAAGCTCGGGTTTTCGCCGATCGGCCAGACGAAGGAAATCGTGCGGCCGCTGACGCTTTCCGAGCGCGCGGCGGTGGTCATCCGGGCTTGAGCCACGCTCGACGATACGGCTGACCCTCGGCAACGCCCCTCATCGCCCTGCCGGGACCTTCTCCCAGTGGATCGGGGGCAAGGAGCTTGGCCGCCATGCCTGCACCCGTCACAGCATGATGCGGTACTTCGCGAAACCGTTTTCACCGTCGCCGGCGGGCTCGATCTTCACCGCCTTGACGTCGGCGATGAAATCCTTCGCCTTCGGGCCGGTCTCGAAGATCACCGTGGTGCCGGGCAGCGGCACGAACGACCAGTTGGCGTCGGCCGACGGGTTGATGGTCTTCTGCTCGACGATATAACGCACGATGACGTCGCGGTTGGTGTCGGGCGCCTCGAACACCACCTTGGACTCGTTGATCTCCGGGAAATTGCCGCCGCCGCCGGCGCGGTAGTTGTTGGTGGCCACGATGAATTTCTGTGCCGGGTCGACCGGCTTGCCGTCGAACGCCAGGTCCTTGATGCGGCTGGACGAGGCGTCGAGCACCACGCCCTTCGGGTCGTATTTGGGCGGCTGCGACAGGTCGATCTTGTAGGTGACGCCGTCGATGACGTCGAAATTGTAGGCAGGAAAATCGAGGTTGATCAGCTTCTGGTCGGCCTTGCCCGGCTCGATTCGGTTGAAGATGCCGGCCGACATCTCCAGCCATTCCTTGACCTGCGCGCCGGTGACCGCCACCGCGCGCACGGTGTTGGGGTAGAGATAGAGGTCGGCGACGTTCTTGATGGCGACGTCGCCGGCCGGCACGTCGGTGTAATAGTCCGGCCCGCCGCGACCGCCCGACTTGAAGGGCGCCGCCGCCGACAGCACCGGCAGATCCTTCCATTCTCCGTCCTTGAGCAGATCCTTGATGTACCAGGTCTGCGCCTGGCTGACGATCTGAACCGACGGGTCGTCGGCGACCAGCGCGAAATAGGAATAGAGCGGCGCCGAGGTTTTGCCGACCGGGCGGCGGACATAGGCGAGCGTCGCCTCGTGATCCTGCTTCAGCGCCTCGGTGACGCGCTTGTCGTCCTCGACCGTCGCCTTGTTCTTGTTGTCGACGCGCTCGTAGATCGGCCGCGCCTCGGATTGCGACGATACGACCTTCCAGGCGGAGCCGTCGCGCTCAAGCAGCAGGTCGATCAGGCCCATGTGCGAGCCCCAGAAGCCGCCCATGACCGCCGGCTTGCCCTGCAAGGTGCCGGCCTTGGCGTCGACGCCCTCGAGATCCTGGAAATCCTTCTTGCCGGGGAAGACGAGGTGCTGGTGGCCGGTGAAGACGGCATCGATGCCGTCGACGCCGGCCAGGAAGAACGAGGCGTTCTCCATGAGATCGGCATGCCTGGTGTCGATGCCGGAATGCGACAGCGCGACGATGATGTCGGCGCCTTCCTCCTTCATCACCGGCACCCAGGCCTTTGCCGCCGCGACGATATCGCGGGTGGTGACGTTGCCGGTCAGGTTCTTGGCATCCCACAGCATGATCTGCGGCGGCACGAAGCCGATGACGCCGATCTTGATCGGCTGCTCGGCGCCCGCGCCGTCCTTGATCGTCCTGTCGAGGATGAGATAGGGCTTCAGGTAGAGCTTGTCGTCGCGCGGGTTGGCGGCGAGTTCGGTCCCGCGCACCAGATTGGCGCAGACGAACGGGAAATTGGCGCCCGCCAGCACCTTGTCCAGGAACGACAGGCCGTAGTTGAACTCGTGGTTGCCGAGCGTCGAGGCGTCGTAGCCGAGCAGGTTCATGCCCTTCACCACCGGGTGGACGTCACCGTCCTTCATGCCTTTCTCGTAGGCGATGTAGTCGCCCATCGGGTTGCCCTGCAGGAAATCGCCATTGTCGACCAGCATCGCGTTGGTCGCTTCCTTGCGGACTGCGTCGATCAGCGAGGCCGTGCGCGACAGGCCCATCGTGTCGTTCGCTTTGTCGGCGTAATAATCGTAGGGCAGCACGTTCACATGGATATCGGTGGTTTCCATGATGCGCAGATGCGCCTGGTTGGCCTGCGCGCGGGCCGAAAACGGATGCAGCAGGATCAAGCCGCCGGCCGCAGCGGTGCCGGCAAGAAAGGATCGGCGGGACAAGATGGCCATAGCTTCCTCCTAATAAAGTGCCGGCATACGGCTTGACGCCAGGAGTGTCGCGCCATCCGCTGGCCGAGTCCAGCAGGCGCGCGCGACGTCGGAATGACAGTCTTCGCGCCGTACCGGGAGGGCGTCATGTCGCGAATCGTCCGACGATGGGTGCCCCGCCGGCTTAGGCTGAACACATAGGGAGGTAGCGCGATGGCAACGGACGGATCAGCTAGCGCACGCGGCACCCGGCTTTCCCCGGATGCTCCGGCCCTGGAGACGCCGCCTCCGGCCAATCCAGCGGAATGGGCCGCGGTGCGGACGTGGCGCAAGGCCGAGCGCGAGCGGCTGATCGCTGCCCGGCTCGCAATCCCCGCCGACACCCGCGCCGCCATGGCGGCCGCGATCGGCGAGGGGCTGGACGCGGCGATCGGCGATGTCCGCGGCAGGATCGTCAGCCTGTACTGGCCGTTCCGGGGCGAGCCCGATCTGCGTGGCTGGGCCGCCGCGATTGTAGAGCGTGGCGGCGGCACGGCATTGCCCGTGGTGGTCGAGAAGGGCCGCCCGCTGGTGTTTCGCGCCTATCGCAGCGGCGACCGGTTGCAGAAGGGCGTCTGGAACATTCCGATCCCGGCCGACGGCGCCGAGGTGGTTCCCGATGTGGTGATCGCACCGGTGGTCGGCTTCGACCCGGACAACTATCGCCTTGGTTATGGCGGCGGCTTCTTCGACCGGACGCTGGCCGCGCTGCCGCGCAAGCCGCTGGTGCTCGGCGTCGGCTACGCCATGCAGGCCATTTCGACCATCCATGCGCAACCGCACGACATCCCGATGAACCGAATCATCACGGAGGCGACGGCAAACTAGACGACTGGTCCGATTTGCCGACGGATGCGTATGGTGTAGGCTCCGGTCGGAAAGCGAGGTTTGCCATGCACTTGCGTCACGTGCTGCTGTCGATCGGCTTGCTGGCCGCCTGCTGGTCGATGACGGGCGCGGGACATGCCGCCGAAGCCTGCATGGGCGAGAACTGCCTGCCGGCGCAGCCCGGCCAGCAGGAATGCGTCGGCGAGCAGTGCAGCGCGCCTGCCCAGACATCCACCCTACCGCCGGCCGAATGCGAAGGCGAGGGCTGCGCGCCGAAGGCCGGCGCTCCGGCCGACGATTGCTCCGGCGAAAAATGCGTGCTGGAGCCGGCGGACGGGCAGGGGAATACGCCGCAATAGGGCCGACAGGCCGTCGGGTGATCTCCCGGTCAGGTGGGTCCAGCCGCGCTGGTCGCTATGCCATCTCCGGCTTGAGCCCGAGCGCGGTGCGGTCGATGATTTCGCGCAGCGCGAAGGACGAGTTGATCTTGGTGACGTGCGGCATCGCCGAGAGCCATTCCTTGTGAATGCGTTCGTAGTCGGCGAGATCCTTGGCGGCGATGCGCAGGATGTAGTCGTATTCGCCTGACATCAGGTGGCAGGACAGCACGTTGGGGCAGCGCTTGATCGCCGCCTCGAAGTCCGACAGCGTCTTTTCGAACTGGCCCGACAGCGATATGTGGACGATCGCCGTCATCTGGTGGCCGAGCGCGGCGTTCGACAGCCGGGCGTGATAGCCGCGCACGACCCCGGTCTTTTCGAGGTTGTCGAGCCGGCGCGAGCAGGCCGACTGCGACAGGCCGACCCGCTCGGCAAGCGCAGCGTTGGAGATGCGACCGTCCTTCTGCAAGGTGTCCAGTATCGCAATATCGATCCTGTCCAGCGGCATTGTCGGCGATTCCTTCGATTTCCTGTCAAATTGGCGCAAGAATTATCGAAAGACGGCGAGGGAGGCAATCGCCTTCGCAAACACGTTCGAGCCGGTCCGTGCTCTAATGCCCCGATAGTGCCGGAAAGGCCGCGAGGAGGCGAAGAATGCGTGTCGGTTGTCCGAAGGAAATCAAGAATCACGAGTACCGGGTCGGCCTGACGCCGGGTTCGGTGCGTGAATATGTGGCGCACGGCCACGACGTGCTGGTGGAGGCCGGCGCGGGCGCCGGCATCGGCGCCGACGACGATGCCTATCGCATCGCCGGTGCGCGCATCGCCAGAACCGCCGAGGAGGTGTTTTCCCGCTCCGACATGATCGTGAAGGTCAAGGAGCCGCAGCCCAACGAGTGGGTGCAGCTGCGCGACGGCCAGATCCTCTACACCTATCTCCACCTCGCGCCGGACCCGGAGCAGACCAAGGGCCTGCTCGCCTCGGGCGTGACGGCGGTGGCCTACGAGACGGTGACCGACGAGCGCGGCGGCCTGCCGCTGCTGGCGCCGATGTCGGAGGTCGCGGGCCGGCTGTCGATCCAGGCGGGTGCGACGGCGCTGCAGAAGGCCAATGGCGGCCGCGGCGTGCTGCTCGGCGGCGTGCCCGGCGTGCTGCCCGGCAAGGTGACGGTGCTGGGCGGCGGCGTGGTCGGCCTGCATGCCGCCAAGATGGCGGCGGGTCTGGGTGCCGACGTGACCATCATCGACCGCTCGATCCCGCGCCTGCGCCAGCTCGACGACATCTTCAACGGGCGCGTGCACACCCGCTACTCGACCGTCGAGGCGCTGGAGGACGAGTGCTTCTCGGCCGACATCGTCGTCGGCGCGGTGCTCATCCCCGGCGCGGCCGCGCCGAAGCTGGTCAGCCGCGAGATGCTGTCGGGGATGAAGAAGGGTGCGGTGCTGGTCGACGTCGCCATCGACCAGGGCGGCTGCTTCGAGACCTCGCATGCCACCACCCATGCCGAGCCGACCTACGAGGTCGACGGCATCATCCACTACTGCGTCGCCAACATGCCCGGCGCCGTGCCGGTCACCTCCGCGCATGCGTTGAACAACGCGACGCTGCATTACGGCCTGCAGCTTGCCGACAAGGGCCTGAAGGCGCTGGTCGACGAGCCGCATCTGCGCAACGGCCTCAACGTGCACAAGGGCAAGATCACCAACCGCGCCGTCGCCGAGGCGCTGGGTTACGAGATGGCCGAGCCGAAGGCCGTGCTCGCCGCCTGACGGGCGCCGCGATAATCCTCCAGCCTCGACCCGCCGGTCCCGACCGGCGGGTTTTTTTGGTTCGCCGCGCGGTCGCGGCGGTCCGCGGACATTTGGACAAACATGCGTCGCAACCGTCACCTCAGGCGCGGTCGATGCGGCATTGATAGCAGTTGTTCCTGGCCGAGCGGACGTGCAGGTAGGCGACGTCGTCGCGGGCGAGCAGCTCGTGCGCCCGGCCGCAGATCTGGCCGGTCGGCACGACCGCGCCGGTGCCGTAGACGATGCGGTCGTCATGGCCGTAACCCCTGACGATGTAGTCCGGCGTCGGACGGAACAGGGCCGGCAGAACGTCCGAATCCGGGGCGCGCTCGCATTCCTCGGCACACAGGAAGATCGGCCCGGTCTCGGCATAGGGTTGCAGCGCCGCGAACGGCCGGTAGGCCAGCACGAGATAGGGTTTTCCGGCCGGCACGTTGCGCAGGCAGTGGCGGCAGGGCGTGCCGTCGCCGTCCGAGATTTTCTGCTCGGGCACGAAGCCGTAGGCGTCCGCGCCGCCGCCTTGCAGGGTGCGCACGGCGTCCGTCGGAAGGGCGGTGAAGTGGATCAGCATGACGGGCTCCTCGTCTGTTCGATGCGAAAAACCTAGCCGCGCGGCCGCCGCGTCTCCACCCGAAACCTGCACGCCCGATCCGGACTTGACCGGCGAGCCTGCGTTTCGGCGAGGGCCGAGCTGGTCGGTTTCGTCGCCGAAATGGGCAAGCATTGCCGGGCAACGGGGATCGCCGCCTCGACGCGAAAAAACGCGTGGCTGTCTCCTTACCGGCGTTCTTTGCGACGGGTGCGGTCATGATGTGTCCGGAGACTGCAGCGCCCAGACCGCGAGGCCGTGCACCACGTCGAGGACGTCGTGCACCTCGTGCACGGGTTTTCGCCGCCAGCCCGGCGGGCGGCCGGGGCGCAGCGGCCAGAGACGGCGGGCGCGGGTTTTCGCATGGGCCGCATGGAGCGACGTCCGGCGGCGCGGCACCCCTGACCCCTCCCCACAAGGGGGAGGGAGACTTTGCGGCGGCGCCGCCCGCGCTCGCCAGCGGGCGAAACGTTTTGCCTGGGCCGGCAGGTCGTCGAGGGCGGCATCCAGCGCAGCCAAGCGCGCGGCGAGGCGGGCCGCGTCGACGCGGTCGTCGGGGCCGGGGATTGCGATGGGGAAAGGATCGCTGAACCCGGGAACCGAGATGCGTGGGACGCCGCCGGCTACCCGCCGGGCGGGGACGCGCCAGGGCGACAGGCGGTCGAACAGGGGCAGGGCGGGTGGCGGCGGCGTGCCGGCGCGGCCGCGTTTGCGCGGGATCGCGGGCCGGCGCGGGCGCGGCGGCGGCAGCACGAGGCCGCGCGCCGCCACGATGATCAGCCGCCTTGCTGCCGCCTCGGCCGGCCGCAGCAGCCGGAGTATGGCGCGGTGGAGCTGGCGCGGCAGGGCAAGCGCCGGGGACGGTTTGCTTTTTTCGGCCCACGCGACGTCTGAGCTTCCGCCGCCCTTCTGCCGAAAGAAGGTAAACTGTCCCCCGAGCCCGGCCTCGACCATGGCGACGAGCGCGGCGAGGATGCGCTTAGGCGCCTCTCGATTCTTCTCGACCGCAGCATTCCAGTCCATCGCCGCCTCCTTTCAAGGCGACGGAATTGTCGCTCCAGCTTGGAGGGTGGGGATAAAGTTGGGAAAATAATCCTGACAGATACTGACAATGTTGGGGGAGTGGCAGGTGGTTTTTCCAAGCTGGAGCACGGCGTTGGCGTAATCTAATGCCATGCCGCATCAGGCCGTGCCTTCCGCCAAACGCAGCTTCGCCAGGACCTTGCGGCGCGACATGACGGAGGCCGAGCACAAACTCCGGCGGGAGTTGCGGGGCCGGCGGCTTGGCGACATCAAGTGACCTGAGACCCTGAACTTCCTCCAGATTTGGGTAGAGTCCGTCGATCATGGAGACGGACGATGCGAGCCTCGCGGTTCACGGAAGAGCAGATCATCGGGATGCTGAAGGAGCAGGAGGCCGGGGCGAAGACGGCGGATGTCTGCCGCAAGCATGGCATCTCGGCAGCGACCTTCTACAAGTTCAAGGCGAAGTTCGGCGGCATGGACGTGTCCGACGCCCGTCGCCTGAAGGCTCTCGAGGACGAGAACGCCCGACTGAAGAAGCTCTTGGCCGAGCAGATGCTGGACAACGCGATCCTGAAGGATGTCGCCGCAAAAAAATGGTGACGCCCGATGCGAAGCGGAAGGCGGTGGTTCATGCCTGCGAGATGCATGGGGTGAGCCAGCGTCGGGCGTGCCAGGCTCTGAGGATCGACCGTTCGACAGTGCGCTACACCAGTATCCGTCCGGACGACGCTCCATTG
>QFCS01005750.1_pt1 | contig 64862 bp, 74 predicted proteins | sample 3576561 | NCBI WGS metagenome assembly QFCS01 | reverse complement strand
GGGCGTGTGAAGTGTGGTAACTCCACCTTACCGATGAGCCCGGTGGCCACCGAGATCGAATTCGCATGGGTGGGGCATGCCCCACCCATGCGATCGCCTCAATCTACACCGGAAATTACACCACGAGCGCGGACGCTAACAACGCCTCACCGAGACGGGCTTCGTCCACAACGGGCAGGAATATCCGATCGACTGCCTGATCATGGCCTCGGGCTACGAGGTCACCAACGATCTCGACCGGCGCTGGGGCATCGACGCGATCGAGGGGCAGGGCGGCCGGTCGATCTACGACTACTGGCGCGATGGCTACCAGACCTTCCAGGGCATGATGGCACACGGCTTCCCGAACATGTTCTTCACCGGCTTCACCCAGGCCGGCACGAATGCCTCGAATTCCAAGACCTTCATCGATCAGGGGTACCACATCGGCTATATCGCCAGCGAGGCCCTGAAACGCGGCGCCGTCCGTGTCGAGCCGACGAGCGAGGCGCAGGACGCCTATATCCGTCATCTGCGCGCGGTCGCGGTCGATAACTCGGTTTTCCAGACCGAGTGCACGCCGTCCTATTTCAACAATGAGGGCGACCAGCAGAAGAAGCGGTCGATCTTCGGCGAGCCCTGGGGCGAGGGCTACTATGCCTTCGAAGCGATGCTCGAGCGCTGGCGCGATGCAGGCACCCTCGACGGACTCGACCTGACCCGCGAACCGGCCACGGTTTGAGGGAGGCGGCCATGAACAAGCCCGAAAAGATCGTCTCGGAAGATCTGTCGGAAGCGCTGACCTATCCGGTCGAAGCCTTCATCAGCCGCGATTATGCCGAGGCCGAGCCGGAGCGGCTGTGGTCGAAGGTCTGGCAGCAGGCCGGCCGGGTCGAGGAACTCAAGGCGGTCGGCGACTACATCACTTACAATATCTGCCACGATTCGATCCTGATCGTGCGTGACACCCCCGAGACGCTGAAGGCGTTTCACAACGTCTGCCCGCATCGCGGCCGGCGGCTGGTCGGCAACAACACCGGCGGCGGTCCCAAGACGATCGCGCAGGACGAAGGCACGCACAGCGCGCGCGGCAACCGGCTAAAGTTCGGCTGCAACTACCACGCCTGGACCTTCGACCTTGCCGGCGATGCAACCTATATCCCCGACCGCGAGGACTGGAACGGCACCCTCGACGGCATCTGCACGAGCCTGACGCCGGTCCAGGTCGATACCTGGGGCGGCTGGATCTGGATCAACATGGATCTCGAGGCCGGGCCCTTGCGCGAGTGGCTGGAGCCCGTCGCCTCGCTGATCGATCCTTCCCAGTTCGACGCGATGCGCTACCGCTTTCGCTACTGGGGCATTTTCGACTGCAACTGGAAGGTGGCGCTCGAAGCCTTTCTCGAACCCTACCATGTGCAGGGCACGCACCCGCAGCTCATCAAGTACGGCGACTTCTACTCGTTCAGCAAGGCGTTCGGGCTCCACGGCCAGACGGGCTTCGATTCGAAGACGCACCGCGACAGCGGCTCGGCGGTCGAGACTTCCGTCCACCGTGCCGCCGGCGACGGCGATCCACGCACGACGATCGCGCAGATGCAGGCCGAATATTGGGAAACGATCGGCGCCAGCACCAGCGAGACGCTGGTGCAAACCGCCCAGCGCCTGCCCAAGGAACTGCCCGAAGGCACGCCCGCGGCCGAAGTCCACAAGCGCTGGATGGAAATGGCCGTGGCCGAGGACGCTGCGCGCGGCGTGAAATGGCCAGAGCTGACCGACGCTCAGGTCGCCGCCGCCGGCCTGGCGTTGTCGATCTTCCCCAACGTCAACTTCATTCCGGGGCCGACCTTCGCGCTCGCTTACCGCGTGCGGCCCTACGGCACCGATCCCGACAAGTGCATCTTCGAGGCCGTCGCGCTCGATCGCTTCCCGCCGGGCGAGGAGCCCGACACCGAATGGACCTATGTCGAGCAGGACCTCGAGAAGTGGCCCTATGTCATCGCGCAGGACATCTCGAACATGGTCGAGGTCCATCGCGGCTACAAGTCGCGCGGGTTCCGCGGAAACCTGCCCAACCCGTGGCAGGAGCGCAAAGTGACCAACCTGCACCGCGGCCTGGCCCAATACATGGGCGCTGGCGCGCCGCGCCCGCTGCCGTGACCCACGCGCAACACCCGACTCCCCTTTCCGCCCGCTCAATCGAACAGGAGAGCGCCCGATGACCACCACCACCCTTACCCGACTCCGCGCTGAAGAGATCAAGCCGAAGATCGGCAGCCGGATCCTCAACACCAAGGAGGAGCTGCTGAGCGGCCGGTTGACCGACGAGATCAACGAATTGCTCGAGCGGCGCGGTGTGCTCGTGTTCAAGCGGCTTCACCTGACCGACGACGAACAGGTCGAGTTCACCAACGCGCTCGGCGGCAACGCGACCGAGATCGGCTTCGGAGCGAAGGCGGTCTTTCCGATTTCGCTCGACAAGAGCGTCAACCAGGAGGTGGTCGAATATCTGAAGGGCTCACTGTTCTGGCATGTCGACGGCACGATGAACGACGTGCCGGTGCGCGGCTCGATCCTGACCAGCAAGGTCCTGCCCACCTGGGGCGGCAATACCGAATTCGCCAACTGCTACGCCGCCTATGATGATCTGCCAGAGGAGACCAAGGCGCGGATCGACGATCTGCGGGTCGTCCACACGATGTGGGCCTCGCAGCTCTACCACACGCCCGAACCGACGCTGGCGCAGCTCACCAACTGGCAGAGCCGCGGCCAGGGCAAGCGCGAGTTGCCGCTCGTCTGGAAGCACAAGTCGGGACGCAAGTCGCTCGTGCTCGGCAATACCGCGCAATATGTCGTCGGGCTCGACCCCGAGGAGAGCGCGCGCATCCTCCATGGCCTTCGCGAGATCGCGACCAGCGAGCCTTACCACTATTCCCACGAATGGGAGGTCGGGGACTCGGTCATGTGGGACAATACCGGCACGCTCCACCGGGCCATGCCCTACGATCCGGACTGCGGGCGCCTTCTCCACCGCACGATCCTTCAGGGCGACGAACCCTTCGCCTGAGCATCAGGCCGATCCCGATACGATAACCCAAGAGGTGCTCCGATGGCTGAGATGGACCCCGTGAACTTCGACGGCGCAGAGCGACTGGCGGGCGAGAGCCCGCTCAGGATCGAGAACCCGGCGCTGATCCCTGCCGCGCGCTATTACGACGATGAGTTCTATCGGCTCGAGTGCGAGCACCTTTGGCCCAATGTCTGGCAGATGGCTTGCCGGCTGGAGCAGATTCCCAATGTCGGCGACTGGATCGAATATTCGAACGTCGGCAAGTCGGTGATCGTGGTGCGCACCAAGGACGGGGTGAAGGCGCACCAGAACCACTGCCGGCATCGGGGCGTGCCGATCGCCGGCGGGCAGGGCAATGCCGAGGGCCAGAGCGCACACGGCAATTGCGCTAGGTCGGGCTTCATCTGCCCGTTCCATGGCTGGCGCTGGAACATGGATGGCGATTGCACCTTCGTCTACGGGCGCCATCTGTTCGACGAGGAGGTGCTGGCCAAGGACGATCTCGCGCTGCGCTCCGTCCGGGTCGAGACCTGGGGAGGCTGCGCCTTCATCAACCACAATCCCGAAGCGCCCTCGCTGCGCGATAGCATGGGTCCGGTGCTCGGTGCGCTCGAAGCGCGCGGCATGGACGACCTGCGCTCCGAATGGTGGTTCGCCACGGTGCTGCCGGCCAACTGGAAGGTGGCGATGGAAGCCTTCATGGAAGGCTACCATGTGATGAAGACGCATCCGCAGCTTCAGCACGCGCAGCCCAGCCTCTACAATTCCCGCTACGGCAACGAGACCGGCGGGCTCGGGCCGCTGGTCAATCCGAACCTGTCGGTGCGCGAGAACGTCGCCGAATGTCTCCACTCGATGGAGCTGCTCAGCGCCGGCATGGCGGGGCTGGTTCACGAGAAGGAGGTCGCGATCGCCCGCGAGCTCGCCGATGTCGATCTGCCGGAAGACCCGCAGCTCGCGATGATGACGTGGTTCGGCCTGGTCGCCCAGGCGATCACCGACAAGCTGCGAGCGCGGGGCGAAAATGTACCGGATCTGCCCAGGGCGATGCAGGAGCATCCGCTGGAGGCGGTCGAGTACCTGTTCCCCCATTATTTCCTGCTCACCTACTTCAGCTCGATGTCGAGCTACCGCATTCGCCCGCTCGGACCGGAGTCCTGCCTGTTCGAGCTCTGGTCGCTCACACACTATCCGGAAGGCGAGGCTCCCGAGCCGCCGCGTGAGCCGACTGTGCTGCCGTTCGACAGCCAGGATTTTCCGATGATCCCGCGTCAGGATTATTCGAATATCCCGATCCAGCAGAAGGGCCTGCATTCTGAAGGGCTCGATGTGCTCCGTCTCTCCAAGGACCGCGAGGGGTTGATCAGCAATTACCAGCGGCTCATCGACGGCTACATCGCCGGCGCGCCGCTGGGCGACTTGGCGCGCGCTACCACCAAGCTCGGGGGGAATTTCGACGGTCCGATCCTCGATCTCGAACTATGACGGCCGGGATATTCGCCGACGCCGCATCGCGCTTGATCGACCAGGAAGACCCCTTCGAAGTCTTCGCGGACTGGTTCGCGCTGGCGTGTGAGCGCGAGCCAAGCGATCCCAATGCGATGGCGCTGGCAACGGTGGATGCGGAAGGGAGGCCGTCGCTGCGCACCGTCCTGATGAAAGGCCATGATCGCAGCGGCTTCGTGTTCTACACCAATTGCCATAGCCGCAAGGGCCGCGAACTGGCGGATAACCGCAATGTCGCCTTGCTCTTCCACTGGAAGTCGCTGCGGCGCCAGATCCGCATCGAAGGCAGCGTACATCCTGTCGAGGGCGAGACCGCCGACAGGTATTTTCACAGCAGGCCGCGGGATTCCCAGATCGGCGCGGTCGTTTCGCGGCAGTCGGATGAACTATCGTCGCGTGCCACGCTTTTCGACGAGTTCGCGGCGGCTCGGGATCGGTTCGAAGGCGAGGTCGTGCCGCGTCCCGCGCATTGGTCGGGCTATCGCGTTGAAGCGACGGCGATCGAGGCCTGGCTCGACCGGCCGCATCGCCTGCACGAACGCAAGCTCTTCGCATTTCAGGACGGTGTCTGGAGATCGACTTGGCTTTATCCGTAAAGCGTCACCGCGCAGTTCGGACTACGGCGCTTCAGCTGCGTCCCGTCGCGACGAAGGCCAGAAAGAGCAGCGACGCAGCGATCATCACGATCGTCGCGGCCCAGCCCCAGAAGGTCTTGGCACGTGTCAGCGCCAGCCGGCCCATGGCGCGTGGGTTGCCCACGATCAGCATCATGACGACCATGAGGGGACCGGCGAGCACACCGTTGACCACGGCCGCCCAGTAGAGCGCCCGGGTGGGATCGATGCCGATCTGACTGAGCGATGCGCCGGCAAGCGTCGTCGCAGCGATCGTGCCGTAGAACAGACGGGCCGAGAGGGGCTTGGCGTCGAGGCTGCCAGCCATCCCCGCCATTTCGGTGACGGCGTACGCGGCCGACCCGGCGAGTACCGGCACGGCGAGCAGCCCAGTGCCGATGATGCCCAGGGCGAACATGGCGAAGGCGAACTGCCCGGCGATCGGCCGCAGCGCTTCGGCTGCCTGCGAGGAGGTCGCGATGTCATGGATACCGCTCGCCCCGAGCGTGGCTGCGGTCGCGAAGATGATCGCCAGCGCGATAAGGTTGCTGAAAGCCATGCCGGTCAACGTGTCGACGCGGATCCGTTTGAGCTCTGGTCCGGCGGTGGTCGGAGTCAGGCAGAGAGGCTTGGCATGATGGCGGTGCTCTTCCTCGATTTCCTGGCTGGCCTGCCAGAAGAACAAATAGGGGCTGATGGTCGTGCCGAGCACCGCGACGAGGGCGGTCGCATAGGCGGCGTTGAACTGAATCTCGGGTATGACCAGCGAGCGCAGGGCATGCGGCCATGGTACCCTCGCGACGGCCACGACGGCGACGTAGGTGAAGAGGGAGATTGTCGTCCATTTGAGGATCGCGGCGTAGCGGCGATAGCTCAACCCGACTTCAAGCACGATACAGACGATGCCGAACAGAAGGGTGTAGATCGGGCCTTGGCCACCGACCATGAGCGCGAGGGCTGCGCCCATGGCGCTGAGATCGGCGCCGAGATTGACGATGTTGGCGATGAGCAGAAGCGCGACGACGCCTTGCAGCAGGGGTCTGGGATAGTGCCGTCTCAGGTTGCGCGCGATGCCGGCGCCGGTGACGCGGCCGATCTGAGCTGCGACTTCCTGGATCGCCACCATCAGCGGAAAGCTGAGAACGATCGTCCAGGACAGGCCGTAGCCGAACTGTGCGCCGATCTGGCTGTAGGTGCCGATGCCGCTGGGATCGTCATCAGCCGCGCCAGTGATGAGGCCGGGGCCGAGTATGCGCAGGAAACGCGCGAGACGCGATCGCGGGGCGTCGTCGTCGCCGACGGGAGAGGGCGACGGGATGACGCCTCGGTTGGAAGTCACGGTCGGCTGATCACCCCTCTGGTACCCATTCCGGCGCACGGGCACCTGTGGCGCTCCATCGCGCAAGTGCGCGGCAGTCGCTATTGGTAATATTCCTTAGCCGCGTGCTAATCATCGACCTTTCCCGGCTGCCGGCAGCCCCCCCCCACCGCCCACCGACGCTAGGACTTTGCAGGCGGTCACCGTGTTTTTGCTCAGTCTCATTCAGAAGGCCGGGCCATGCCCTCGCGCTCGCGCGGATGCAGGATTTCGCGCATTGTGGCGTTCGCCTGTCGGCGCAGTTGACGGCATTCCCGGAGGAGCCGAGGATTGGCGGCAGGCGCCACGCTCCGTTCCAGTTTCTCGACAGCTGCGCATAGGGTCTCGAACGCCTGTTGAATTGTATGCCTTTGATCCATCGACCTCATTCCAGTTGCGATATGCTGCTGGGCCATTGGCCGATGGGTGTCGCCAAAAGGTTATTATGCAGCGCGGCGGTCGCCGCGAATTGATGGCGGTCAAATAGCTCGGGTCAGTCACCTTGGCGTGCCGGCGGTCGGGGGTTCTTGTCGGCGGCCGGCTGAAGGATCCAGCGTTCGACGGTCTCGAGATTGAGGCCGTCCTCGACATGATATTGCTTGGCGATCCCGATATAGTCCTCGTCGGTGTAGGCCATCTTGGTCGGCCGAAGAGAAATACGGTAGGTCAGGACTTTGCCATCGCTGCAATGCGCATCGACCACTTTTCTCGGCATATCCGAAGCCAGCCTCCGTGTTTCCTGCGAACTGCGCATCGACTTTGTACCCGGGCTCGGCCCGGCTGCGGGAAATCTACGAGCATAGCGATGCGCGGCACGTTCGGCGCCGCGACAGGACGCAGGCGCTTGGCCAGGAAGCCTGACCAGCCCTAACTCGAAGAAGGTTTCCACGCCTCCGCCGCGTCTCCGCGAGCGCGACAAGTCTAGTCCGAAAGCCTTAATGAATACAACCGGCGACTATGCGTAAAATGCGCAAGGACGGGGGAAATGGACCAATCTCCCGATCGCGGCGGGACGATGCGCGCGGCGAGCGCAACAGTCATGCTGTCCTCGGCCGGCGACCATGTGCTGTCTCATTCCGGCGTTAGAACAATATAAGAACCGGCTTGAGTCGGCGGGGCAAGGATGGAAAAGAAGCAGGCATGCGTCATGATGTTCGATTGTATATTGTCTCCATTTTGGATGAGTTCGACGATTCCGGGGGCAATGTAGCGATCGGCGGCAAGTCTATCCGTGCGTGCGGACCGGCATGGGCGGCTCTGCTCTGATGCCCGATGACAATTCGCTCGACCGCTTCGTCGAGGCCCAGACGCTTAGTTACAAGACGGCTCTCGCGGAGATCCAGCGGGGCGCCAAGCGGGCGCACTGGATGTGGTATATTTTCCCGCAGATCGCGGGGCTGGGCCAAAGCTCGACGGCCCGGCATTTTGCGATCCGGTCCGCCGACGAAGCGCGCGCCTATCTCGACCATCCGCTGCTTGGTCCCCGTTATGTCGAGTGCGTCGCCGCGCTGCAGGACCTGCCCACCAGCGATCCGGTCGCCGTGTTCGGCGACCTCGACGCCGTGAAGCTGCGATCCTCGCTCACATTGTTCGAGGCGGTGCGGCCCAACTCGCTCCTGGCCGCCGCGATCGATCGCTGGTTTCATGGGCAGCGGGATGTTGCGACGCTGGCCCTGCTAGGGTCAGCCGAGTAGCCTCGGGTCTAGCCGGAACGGCTCGTTGGCAATCACCGCCACGCGGACCATGTCGGCATGGTGGACGTTGAGCAGCATGTTCCACTCCTGCGGAACCACGACGCTGCGCACGCGCAGCGCCAGTGCATCTCCCGCGTCGAGAAAGGCATCACCTTGGGTGATGCAGGCGTCATCGTCGGCCGGATCGCCATCAAGGATGCGCAGCGGCGCGTCGTCGGGAATTTCGATCGTCAGCAGCCGGAGGTCGTCCGGGAGCAGCTCGGCCGGGAGGTCGAGATGCACCAGCACCTCCAGCACCGCGAGGCTGGGCGTCGCGGCGGTATAGACCATCGGCCGCCCGGCCGAGTTCCAGCGTCCGCCCCAAAGGCGTGCGCCTTCACCGTCGAGCGCAACATGGGCGGCCTTGCAGAGCCGATAGGCAATCACGCTGCGATGCCGTGCTCGATCCGTCCGAGGAGGGCTTCCACGGCGCGCGCGCCGCGATCGGTGTCGGCCATCGCCAGAGGCGTTTCGCCATCGAGCGCGCGATTCTCGCGGTTCAGCCAGGCCTGCGCCTTGTCGCGGTTGCCAAAGACTTCCTCGGCAGCCGCAACGATCCCCACAACCCGCAAGAGTCTGTCGGATTCATCCTGCTCCAGGGGCTGCGCGTTCTGCTTGCGCCGCTTGAAGGTGCGAAGGTTGATGACTTTGGGATCGAGTAGGTTGAACGACAGCCGGGCGGCTTCGAGAAAATGATCGACGGCCTGGGTGGGCACGCCGCGGCGGACAAGACGGACGATGTCCCTCTCGTTGTGGAGAGGCCCTGTTATCGCCTCCCCTCCAAGCAATTCCTGGATACGCGTCATTGCCGTCATCTTGCGCCTCACAATATGCCGAACCTTGTCCGGCATATTGCACATATAAGTTAGCGCCGGCTTATCGACAAGCGGCTTAGGCGGAATTCTCATCCATACGCACCACGACCTTGCCCTTGGCGTGGCCGCCTTCGAGGTAGGCGAACGCCTGTTTGATCTCGGAAAAGGGAAAAACGCGGTCGATGACGGGTTCGAGATTTCCGGCATCGATGAGCTGTCCGAGCTCGGCGAGTTCGGCGCCACTGGGATGCATGAAGAGATAGCGATAGGTGACGCCGCGTTTTCGGGCCTCCGCACGCGAGCCATAGCTCGCGAACCAGAACAGCGTGGCGAGTAGCGCGCCCCGTCCGAGGTCTTTGCGCGCGGTCACGGGCTCCGGCAAACCCGCGATGGACACGACTTTGCCGCCGGGCTTCACGACGCCGAAGGCTTTCTTGAGCGTTTCCCCGCCGAGCAGGTCGAAGACGCCATCCATGCCGCGAACATGATCTTCGAAAGCCTGCGCCGTATAGTCGATCACCACGTCGGCGCCGAGGCGTTCGACCAGCGCCTTGCCGCGCGGCGAGGCCGTGGTGATGACTTCTGCGCCGAGCCACTTGGCGATCTGGATGGCGAACGTCCCGACCCCGCCCGCGCCGCCGGGAATGAAGACGCGGCTGCCAGGCTTCAGGTGAAGTTCGTCGCGTAGAGCCTGCAGCGCGGTCAGCCCCGCGAGGGGAACGCTGGCCGCTGACTCGAAATCGAGCGATGCGGGCATGGGAGCCAGGAGGTCGTCCGGAATGACCGCATAGTCGGCGAAGGCGCCTAGAGCATCCTTGGCCACGCGGGCGAAGACGCGGTCGCCGACCGCGAAGCGCGTCACGCCGTCGCCCAGCGCCTCGACGACACCGGCGAAATCGTTGCCCATGACGGCCGGCAGCTTGTACCTCTGGACGACCTTCAACATGCCCTCGCGGATCTTGTAGTCGACGGGGTTGAGGCTCGCGGCCCGAACGCGCACGAGCACTTCATGCGCCTGGGGCACAGGACGGGGCATATCGCGGATTTCGGCCGCGTCCGGTCCGCCATATTTCTTGAGAACGAAGGCTCGCATGGCGCGTACCATGCCCGAAAAACCGCGGTTTAGATATGTGGCGGCGCCGGATGCGAGCGGGGAAAATCGATCGTCCTTGACGAATCCGACGTCTCAAGGGAACATAAAGAGAACGAACGAGTCGATAGTGATTGATGTCCGCCCTAGCTTCGCCCGACCAGCGGCCTTGTGCCGATCAGCTTGCTGCGCTTCGCGCGCAGCTCACGCAGGCCGAACGCCTGCGTGGGCCTGTGCTGGCATTCGGCGTGACGTCGCTTGATGAGCCTCTCGCCGGTCATGGCCTGGATAGCTGCGGGCTTCATGAGTTCGCGGCAGCAAGCGCGGCGCTGAGCGACGACGCAGCCACAACGCTCTTCGCTGCCGGAATTGCCGCGCGCTTCGCCGGGGCGCCCGGTTCCACGGTGCTATGGGCGCTGTCGAAATTCGACCTCTATGCACCTGGCCTCGAACAAGTGGGGCTCGGACCCGACAAGGTCCTTTATGCGCAGGGCCGCAAGGATAGCGAGGTTCTGGCGCTTGCCGAGGACGGCTTGCGAGACGGCGCGCTGGCCTGCGTGTTGGCCGAGGTAAAGGCGGCCGATCAGACGGCGACGCGGCGGCTTCAGCTTGCCGCTACCGACGGCGGAACGCCGATGCTTCTCTACCGGCGCCATCGGGCGCGTGACCGGTGTCCCTTCGATCAGCCATCCTCGGCGATGACCCGGTGGCGTATCGGCTGCGCACCTTCGGCGAGATTGCCCTATCCGGGAGTGGGCCGCGCTCGTTGGTCTGTCGAGCTGGTCCGGCAGCGAAACGGCCATCCCTTTTCTCTCGAAGTTGAAGCGTGTGATGACCAGGGTCGCCTCGCTCTACCTGCCTCATCTCGCGATCGAGCGGATACGCCGGAGCGAGCGCGTGGGCAGGCTGGAGCCGTCCATCGAGCCGCCTGACCCGGTGTTCCGTTCGCCGAATCGCCATTCCGCGGCGTGGTCGACGACAATCCCGGTGCCTGTTCGGTTCCGCGCGGTGGTGGCTGGCGTCCCGGCGCGCGCTGGGCGCAGGATCCCGCGCGGTCCTCGGGGCGAACCCTGGAGGAGCCGAGTGCTCTTCCCGCACAACGGCGCCCGGCCAAGCATGAAGCCGGACGCCGGAGCGAAGGCGCGCATCATCCATTTCGCGCGATACCCCCGGATGAACGGAAACGGGGTCCTGCGGTAAACTCTTCCCGCGCACTGCCTCAGTGGACCCGTCCGCTCATTCTGATCGAACGGGTGGGCCAGAAGGAGGTCGTGACCGCCGCCTGTTCACAGGCGTTGGAACTGGGACTGGTGCCTGGAATGGCCGCCGCCCATGCCCGGGCCCTGGTCGCCGATCTCGACGTGCGCGACGCCGAGCCCGAGCGCGATCGCGACGTGCTCGACCGGCTGGCACTGCATGCAGTCGGGCGCTGGACGCCGACGGCCAGTGTCTCGGGCCCGGATGGCCTTTGGCTCGACCTGACCGGCACCACGCACCTGTTCGGCGGCGAGGAGCGCTTCTGCCGCCGGCTGCTGCGCTTTTTGCGGCGCTTCGGCTATACGGCGACGATCGCGATCGCCGGCTCGCCGGGCGCGGCGCATGCGTTGGCGCGCTTCAGCGGCGCGGCGACCACGATCGTGCCTGCTGGGTCGGAGACCGCGGCCATTGCCCAACTTCCGCTTGCCGCGCTCCGTCTCACACCGGACGCGTTGAGCGCGGCTTCAAGGTTCGGTCTCGAGCGGATCGTGGATCTCTATCCCATGCCGCGCGGGCCGCTGGCGAAAAGGCTCGGCCTTTCCGCCGTGACCAGGCTGGATCAGGCGCGGGGTCTGGTCGCAGAACCCCTTGTTCCCGTCGCGCCCTTCGAGATGCCTCGGGTCGAGCGTCGGCTGCTCGAGCCAATCGGCACCGCAGAGGCTATAATTCAGGTCATCGGCGACCTCGTCGACGATATGGCGACCGTTCTCGAGACACGCGGATTTGGCCTGCGCGCGGCGGTGCTGACCTGCCTGTGCGTCGATGGCCTCGAACAGCGGATCGGTCTCGGCACCGCGCGCGCGACGCGAGACGCGAAGCACCTCAAGCGCATGTTCGCCCTGCGCGTCGAGCGGATCGCGCCCGGCTTGGGGATAGAGGCGATGACGCTCGCCGCGCCGCGCGTCGAGGCGTTGCAGCCGGCAGCGATGCCATGTGGGCTGATCGACGGCGAGCGGACGCCGGACCTTGCGCCCCTGGTCGACCAACTGGCCGGACGCGTCGGCGGGGATGCCTTGTTTCGCATGGCGCCGCGCGAAAGCGACGTGCCGGAGCGTGCGGTGCGCCGAATGGGCGCTCTCGAGATTCCGACCGGCTGGTCGCGTTGGACGCGTCCGGCGCGACTGTTGGCACGGCCCGAAATGCTCTCGCATGTGGTGGCGCTGCTTCCCGACCATCCACCGCGCCGCTTCGTCTGGCGTGGCAAGGCCTATGAGGTTGTCGCCGGCGACGGTCCCGAACGCATTCATGGAGAATGGTGGCGGACCGCCCGCGAGATGTGGGCGGTCCGAGACTATTTCCAGGTCGAAGCCGAAGGCGGCGAGCGCTTTTGGCTGTTCCGCCGCGGCGACGGCGTGGATGTGCCGACGGGGGATCTCAGCTGGTACCTGCACGGGCTTTTCGGCTGATGGCGACCTATGTCGAGCTTCAGGTGACGAGCCACTTCTCCTTTCTGCGCGGGGCAAGCGCGCCGGAAGAGCTGTTCGCCGCGGCCGCGCTCCAGGGGCATCGTGCTCTTGGACTTGCGGATTGGGGGAGCGTTGCGGGTGTCGTTCGGGGCTGGGACGGCCAGAAGACGACGGGCGTGCGCATGATCGCTGGCACCCGGGCCGACCTCAGGGACGGGCGCGCGCTGCTGCTCTATCCAGTGGATCGGCAAGCCTGGGGCCGGCTGACGCGATTGCTCTCGATCGGCAAGGGACGAGGCGGAAAGGGTCGCTGTATTCTCGACTGGTCGGATGTCGTCGAGCACGGCGAGGGCCTGATCGCCATTCTGCTGCCCGGCGAGCATGTTGGCGCGGCCGACCTCGCCGAGTTGCGGCAGGCCTTCGGCGCGCGCGGCTATCTGGCATTGTCGTTTCGCCGCCGGCCGGGCGACGGTGGCCGCCTGTACGTGCTCGATCGGCAAGCGCGGGCGGCCGGCGTGCGCTGCGTCGCGACCGGAGATGTCCTGTATCATGCCGCCGAACGCCGGCCGCTGCAGGACGTGCTGACCGCGATCCGCGAGAAGGCCACGATCGACGCGCTCGGCTTCCGGCGGGAACGGTTCATGGATCGCAATCTGAAGCCGCCCGAAGAAATGGAACGCCGCTTCGCTGCCTTCCCGGGTGCTATCCAGGCCAGCGCGGACATCGCCGATCAATGCCGGTTCGACCTTGGCGAGATACAGTATCAATACCCCTATGAGGAGGTGATGGCGGGCTGCACCGCGCAGCAGGCGCTTGCGCGCCTGACGGAAGAGGCCGCCGCGCGGATGTTTCCCGGTGGCGTGCCGCACGCTTACCGAAGCCAGATCGATCATGAGCTCGCACTGATCGATAAACTTGGTTACGCCCCTATTTTCTGACGGTAAATTCGATCGTCGCGGAGAGCCGCCGGCGGGGCATTCTCTGTCAGGGGCGGGGCTCGGCCGCCAACAGCTGCGTCTGTTTCCTGCTCGGCATCACCTCGATCGACCCTGTGCAGCACGAGCTTCTGTTCGAGCGGTTCGTTTCCGGCGAGCGCAAGGAACCGCCCGATATTGATGTCGATTTCGAGCATGAACGCCGCGAAGAAATCATCCAGTGGATCTACGAGACCTATGGACGTCATCGCTCCGCTCTGACCGCGGTCGTCACACGCTATCGCACGCGCGGGGCGGTCGCCGAGGTCGGCAAGGCCCTGGGGCTGCCACGCGATCTCACCAAGATGCTGACCGGCCTGGTCTGGGGCTGGTCGGTCGACGGCATCAGCGATGAGCAGATAGCAAGCCTGAACCTCAACGCGAAGGACCACAGGCTTCGCCTGACGCTGGACTTGGCGCAGCAGCTCATCGGCACGCCGCGGCATCTGTCGCAGCATCCCGGCGGCTTCGTGCTGACGCAGGATCGGCTCGACGATCTCGTGCCGATCGAGCCGGCGCGGATGGAAGACCGCCAGATCATTGAATGGGATAAAGATGATATCGACGCCCTGAAGTTCATGAAGGTGGACGTCCTGGGGCTCGGCATGCTCGGTTGCATGAACCGGGCGTTCAACCTTCTGGCCCATCACAAGGGCATCGCCATCGGCATGGCGGATCTGCAGAAGGACGATCCCGCCGTCTATGCCATGATCCAGAAGGCCGACACTTTGGGCGTCTTCCAGATCGAGAGCCGGGCGCAGATGTCGATGCTGCCTCGCATCAAGCCGGCCAAATTCTACGATCTGGTAATCGAGGTCGCAATCGTCCGGCCGGGCCCGATCCAGGGCGACATGGTGCATCCCTATCTCCGCCGCCGTGAAGGCAAGGAGAAGCCCGAATATCCCAAGCCCGAGCTTCGCGCGGTGCTCGAGAAGACGCTGGGCGTGCCATTATTCCAGGAACAGGCCATGAAGGTGGCAATCGTGGGCGCGGGGTTCACGCCAGCGGAGGCCGACCAGCTGCGCCGCGCCATGGCGACGTTCAAGCTCACGGGCGGGGTCAGCCATTTCTACGACAAGCTGGTGGGTGGGATGGTTTCCCGGGGCTATCCGAAGGATTTTGCCGAACGCACGTTCAAACAGATCGAGGGATTCGGCTCCTACGGCTTTCCGGAGAGCCATGCCGCGAGCTTCGCCAAGATCGCCTATGCGAGCTGCTGGATGAAACACCATCATCCCGACGTGTTCTGCGCCGCGCTCCTCAACGCGCAGCCCATGGGATTCTACGCGCCGGCACAGATCGTCGCCGATGCGCGCAAGCATGGGGTCGAGGTGCGGCCGGTCTCGATCAACCACAGCCATTGGGACTGCACGCTGGAACCGGCGCATGGCAGCTTCCTCGCAGTGCGGCTGGGCTTTCGGCAGGTGCGCGGCCTTGCCAACGTGCATGGAGCGGCGATCGTCGGTGCCCGGGGGCCGGCGCCCTTCGAAAGCATCGAGGATGTCTGGCGCCGCGCCGGCGTACCGCGTGCGGCTATCGAGCGTCTTGCGGAAGCCGATGCTTTCCTCTCGATCGCCGAGGACCGGCGGCAGGGTCTGTGGAAGGTGAGGGGCCTGGGCGAAGCGCCGCTGCCGCTGTTCGCCGCTGCCGACGCGCGCGAGGCGGCCTTCTCGCCGGAGGGCCTCGAGCCCGCGGTTTCCTTAAAGCCGATGACCGCGGGCCGGGAAGTCGTGGAGGATTATCGCACCACGCAGCTCTCGCTTCGGGGTCACCCCATCAGCTTCCTGCGCCCCGCTCTGGATGCGATGCGGATTGTGCGCTGCGCGGATCTCCCGTCGATCCGCGACGGGCGCAATGTCGAGGTGGCCGGTGTGATCCTGGTCCGACAGCGCCCGGGCTCCGCCAAGGGCGTGCTCTTCGTCACGATCGAGGACGAGACCGGCATCGCGAACGGCATCCTCTGGCCCAATAAGTTCGAGATCTACCGGCGGCAGGTCATGTCGGCTTCGATGATCGCCATGAGGGGCAGGCTGCAGAAGGAAGGCGAGATCATCCATATCATCTGCGATCGCATCATCGATCACGACGCCATGTTGCGCAGCATCGGCCGAGTGGATTTCGCGGTTCAGCCTGGTCGCGGCGATGGCGCGAAGAACGGCGGCGGCCCCGACCCCCGCGATCCCGCATGGACGCCGCGCGGCCGGACCCTCGCCTCCGCGCCCTTCGGCACGGCGGCGGAGGAAGATGAGATCGTGCGAATCCGCAGTCATGATTTCCATTGAGGCTTTCGCGGGCGGGGCAAAGCTCGGCTGGAACCGACTCTTGGCACGCGCTAAACCCTGGGCAGCGCGGGCCGGGAAAGCGGCAATGGAGCGCGGGTCGGCGCCATCGACCCGGTCAAGGCGCTGAGGCTTCATAAGGAGAATGCAGATGGACAGCGGCACAGAGCTTGCCATCCGGGCGGTTGTTCGGGGTCTCTTTCACTCCGACGCCATCAATGCCAACCAGGTACGCGCCGTGATGAGCGCCCTCAAGGATGCGGCCGGCGCGGCGATGGATCGGCGCGAGCCCGCAACGGCGAAGGAACTGGTGGCGCTTTGCAAGGGCGTTCACCTGGATACGGCGGTCAGCGCCGCCGAGGCCGGGTAGGCAAATCCGTTCAGTCGTCGTCTTCGGTGTCCATGCCGTCGATGAACCCCTCGAACAGGCCCATTACGCTGCGCATGGAGATCTCTCTCTCGAAATCTTTCGGGTGTACGAATTCGTCCCGGAACCAGGGATAGATGTCGCCGGCGAAACAGCTCCCGAGCCAGGTGAGGGCCAGCTGGACGCCCGGCGAGCTTGTCCGGGCTGGATTGACGACGCAGAGAATCTCACGGCGCAAGCGAACCGGAAGGTCGAGCGGACGAACGCGGCGACTGATGGCCCGTGCATAGGTCGGCAGGATGCCGATACCGCCGCCGGTCGCGATCGCGCGGAAGTGGGCGGAACTGCTGTTGGTCCGGATACCGATCAGGCCGGCGGCGTCCGAAGTCCCGATGAAGAACGGCAGAAGATGGGTCGCCACCTGATCGGCTTCCTGCCAGACGAGCCGATGGTTCGGCCATTCATCGACCGACGTCGGGACGCCCGCGGACTGCAGATAGCTCTCGGCGGCGAACAGCATGAGATGCAGGCAGCCTATGGTGCGGACGATCGTGGTTCCGTCCGCGGGCGGCTCGAGCTGGACCGCGATGTCGGATTCGCCGCCGGCCACGTCGCTGCGCCGCATGTCGCAGTGCAGGTCGACATCCAAGCCTGGATTGGCGCGCTGGAATTCGACCAGGCGCGGCATCAGCCAGTAGGTTCCAAGCCCTTCGGTCACGGCGATCCGAATGCGCTCCCGCGCCTCGGCCGGCTCCTCCCCGGATTGCGAGCTTTGGCGCGAGAGGCGCATTTCACGCGCGATACGAAGAAGCTTCTCGCCCACCGGCGAAAGCTGCAATCCGGCCGGTTCGCGCCGCGCGATGATCTCGCCTAGCTTGTCTTCGATCCGCTGCAGCCGCCTTCGGATCGTGCCGACGGCATGTCCGGTCCTGACGGCGCCGGACCGCAGGCTCCCGGCTTCGACCACGTCGAGGAATAATTCCAGTTCTGTCCAGTCGAGACTGCCCAGCTTTTCATGAAACGACTTGCCGCCGCTTGAAGAGCGGGCTGATGATCGGCGCGCGTCAACTTTCGCCGCGATCACCGGGCTCTTTATTCGGCTCGGTGCTTTCTTGGACTTAGGCAAACCGCTCCCCCCTCCAGACCGGATCACAGCAGAATGCGCTGCAAGAGAGTCTATTTCGTCTGCCGAAAGCAACTATAATTTCGGCCGATCCGGATGATTTTACATTGCCTGCGAGCCTCACGGAAAGTCCGGGATTTTCCGAATAGCGGACGTCGCGCGACCGGCGCTGCACATGCTCCCGGATCCGGCGAGGCGGGTTTGGGGTGTGTCAAAAATGAACCGGCCCCGGTGCGGGATGGACTCGCCTCAAAGGCGGCTCGCGGCTCTAATTCGAGAACCCTTCCAGTTGCGAAGGGGGATGTATGTACCAGACGAATATCCAGGCTGCGGCGATCGACGGTTATCAGACGATGGCCTTCTCCGATCGCGTGCTGAAACTCTGCGCGCGCGCCGGCATCAGCCCGGCGACGACCCGTCCGGCGAAGACCGAGGAAGCGCTTGCGGCGCTTGGCGTCGCGCGGACGCACCTGGGCGGGCTCGTGCCGGACGAGGTGGCCGCGGCCGCCATCGCGCACAACCCGGAAATCTTCCATCTCGTCGAAGGCGATGCGGTGTCGGCCGAGCGCCCGGCTTTCCTCGCCTATCTTCCCCTCAATCGGAGCGGGGCCGAGGCACTGGTGAACGGACGGTTCCGGGGCGCCGACCCAGACCTTGCGATGGTCTGCCGCGCGGACGAGCCGCCGTGCGCCATCTACATCTGGCTGATCTTCGCGCCTGGCGCCCTCACACCGGCGCTGCGCGCCTTGGCTCCCCTGTTGGGAAGGCTCGCTCCGGAAGGGTGCCCGCTCTTCACGCGCGGCGTTACCGGCCACACGGCGCGGCTGTTTCCCGCCATGGGCTTCGTGACCGCCCGCCATGTTTATCCGTCCGCGCCGGAAGACCTGCTGGCGCTCTCACCGCGTTCGGGCTTTCCCGCGTTCGAAAGCGATCGGCCCATTCGCGCGGCCGCGACCATGACGGTGCGGGTGGCACGGACGATGGAAGACCTGCTGAAATGTTTCTCGATCCGGGCCGCCACATACATGGCGGAGCAGGACTGTCCATTCGATGAGGAGTTCGACGGCAACGACTTTTGCGCGACGCACTTTCTCGGCGAGATCGATGGCGAACCGGCCGGTTGTCTGCGCGTCCGCTACTTCGCGGATTTCGTCAAGATCGAGCGCTTGGCCGTGCGGCATGAATTTCGCACGTCCAAGCTGTCGTTCCGTCTCGTCCGCGAGGCGATCGGCTACTGCCGGCGCAAGGGTTACGAGCGTGCCTACGGTCATTCGCGCAGCGACCTCACGCGATTTTGGGGAATGTTCGGCTTCAGGCCAGTGGCGGACCGTCCGACTTTCGCCTTCTCCGATGTCGAATATGTTGAACTGGAGGCCAGCCTGGGTGCGAGCGATGACCGGCTCGCGATCGGGAGCGATCCCTACACGCTGATCCGGCCGGAGGGCGATTGGGACAGGCCGGGACCGCTCGACCGGTCCGCCCAGCGCCCGGTATCGCAAGGGTCGCGGCGCAGCGCGGCCGGCAATGCGCCGGCATCGTCCCAATGAGTTCGCCGGAAGACAGGCCACTTGGCGATGTGCGATCCGCGGCGGACGCAGAGGTGCCTGCGGAAAGCGAGTGGCCAAGCGCGCCGACGGCGGTCGGCGATATATCGCGCGGCGCCCTTCCAGGAGCACAGTTTGCCGCCTGGGCGGTGATGGCCCGGCGGCTAAGGGAGGAGGTCATCGGGGGCGACCTGTTCTCCGATCCCGCCTGGGACATCCTTCTCGATCTCTATGCGGCGCTCGATCGTGGCGATCGCGTCCAGCTCACCAGCGTAGCGAGCATGGCGGGTGTGCCGCCAAGCACCGGGCGGCGCTGGGCGCGCAAGCTTGTCGATCGAGGCTTGCTCGAGCGCGAGAAGGATCGGCGCGATCAACGACAGACCTATGTTCGGCTCACAGCAAAGGGTCAGGAGATCATGACGGTGTTCATGGTGCGTCTTGCGGCCAAGGGCCTGCCGTCGCTTCTGAATTGATCAGGCGAGATCGCCCCGGTCGATTAGGACTCGCGGTCCGCGCGATGGCCGTCTCGAACTCCTCGCACCGGGCGCTCTTGACCGCTGCGAGGGAAGCGGGGCGGCGTACCGCCCGAAATTGGACCTGAGCTCGCGCTTGGCGCGGTTGACGGCCCGTTGAATGAATGCGGCGCCGTCGCCGTCGCCCCGATCGATCTGATCGAGCAGTTCCAGGGCCTCGTCGAGGCGCTTGATGATCCCAACCAGCCTGCGTTGCGTCTCGCGGTCCGTCTTCATGCCCAGTGCGGCCTCCATGAAGGGCCGGTTCTGAACGGAAACCCGATGCCCCCGCGCTTGGCGCGGGAGCCGGGGCTGGTAACATGCACGGTGACATGCGCCTACGCCTTTAGCCCCGGGGGGCCTGGACATACGCGCAGGCACCCCGGCAAACCGAGGTTTGCGGGGCCATCGCACCGTGCGGGATTACCAGTCCCGGCGCCGCCACTACGCAGCGCGGCATCGACCTAACACAGGCCCAGAATCCGGCAAAGATATTGTTACGGAACTGGTTATTGCGTGGGCCGGGAAGCCGGAAACCTCGCTGTCGCCGACCGCTATCGAAGCAAGGTTCGCGCGACGTCGCCGTAGCTTGCGGGGTGTATCCGATCCCGTGACGGGAACCGCGCCAGATCGAGGGTTTCATCGCCGAACGTAGCGGCTACCGAACTGACGATATAGGCCTGCTGGCGGGCATAGGGCAGAAGCCAGATCACGCGGCGCGTTCGCACGCTGGAACGGATGCTGAGGAGCTTCCTGGCGAGTGCAGTCCCCGCGGTATCATTCGACCCCATCGCGAAGATCGCGGCGCCAAAGCTTTTGGGCGGGCGACGCCAGCCGAGGATCTGCTCGGCCGTGGCGCGCTCGACGGCCTGCACTTCGCATTGGCGCGCATAGCGTGCGTTGATCGCTTGCGCGGTGCCGACGCCGATGCTGTCGCCGAGAATGAGGCATTCGAACATGGATGATGCCGCCCGCTCCCTCGCGTTGAGGATGTCGTCTGTTTGGCGTCAACGCAAGCGCAGCGTCTCGAACCAGTCCTTGGCGGGTGCTCCTTCGTTCATCCTTTCGGCCATCTTGCTGAGATCCGTTGACGCGAGGAGATAATGCTCATCCGCGCGGAAGAGGGAGCGGACGCGCTGGGCTTCGTCGTGCGGCGGCAGGGCCGGACCGAAACGCGCCGTCCATTGGCTATCGACGAAGGCGATGAGCTCGCTCCAAGCCTGTGCCTCGTCGCCGCAGACGGTGAGCGATTTGTGACCTTCGCATAGGATTACGAGAACTGTGGCGTGCATCCGGTCGTCCGTTGAAGGGCTAAGATAATTGGCGCTGGAAGTGGATTTCGTAGGTTATACTTCCGCCCTTCGCTCAATAAGTATTGGTACGGACCTCGGATTTCAGAAGGCTTCGTGCGCCTCGATAGTGATTACTATATGAAACAACATCCATAATGGATCAAAAATCATGTCCATTCTGGACCGGTTCTTTCCCCCTGGTCTCAGCGTCAGTGTCCGGAATAGAAAACCGCTTGCTCGCCACACATGCGTCACTTGTGAGACTGTGCCCCATCGTAAGATATCTATCGCCCGCACGGGGGCGTGCCAAGCCGCTTATTGCGACTCGCTCGCACTAATATGAGGTGCCGGAAGCCGCGCGGGCTTTAGACGACAGCAGGGGGCGGATCTTATGCAGCAGCGGGTCCCGGCGGGCTGGGCTGCGGGCACCATTGCGCGAGGATGCGCTCGGTCATCGCTGCACAGTCGTTGCCGGCAAACGGAAAGGTGCCGACAAGGGCCGAGCGCAATTCCGGCGCGAGCGAGGCACGGAGGCGACGCCGTGCCCGAAAATTGCGGGTCTTAACCGTCGCACGGGGAATATCGAGGATGGCGGCGGCTTCCTCGGTCGAGAGACCTTCGACCTCGCACAGCAGGAAAACCATGCGGAAATCCTCGGGGAGATCGGCAATGGCGGTCTCGAGCACGGCCTTGATCTGCGCACGACCAAGCTCGACGTCGGGTGTGCTTGAATATGCGGGTTCCTGCATGATCTGATTTCGATGCTGTTGGAGATCGGCCACGCCCGCTGCGGCGAGCAGCGCCGTGCGGCGATCGATGCTGCGCCGGCGTTGCAGGGCTTCGTTGATGGCGATGCGCGTGAGCCAGGTTGCGAGTGACGAACGGCCCTCGAACCCACCGATGGCCGTGAATGCGTGCAGGTAAGTGCTTTGGACGATGTCTTCCGCCTCGGTCCGATCTTTGAGGATACTCCAGGCGGTGCGGAACAGGCGCTGGTTGCAACGCTCGACGACGGTCCGCACGGCCTTTTGATCGTGCGCCGCGATCCGCGCCGCCAGCATCGTGTCCGGCAGATCCTCATAGCGCTCGGCGAGCTGATTCATCCGTTTCGGTTCCATTTTCCGGCGTCGCCCGATCGGGTCGGCCAGAGCATTGGATGCCGATACGCCGTTTCGGTTCCCGGGAACCGTTTCTCCCGTTCGGCATCAAAGCCATCGCTCGATACCATAGAGGAGAATGACATGAAGAGGATGATCGCGACGATGGGATTTGCGGCGCTGCTCGTCACCGCGGCCGCCGCTGCATCCCAGCAAGGCGGAGGGCCCAACGACGCGCAAATCGCGCACATCGCCTACACCGCCGGTGAAATCGACGTGGCCGCCGGTCGCCAGGCGCTCGCCAAATCGCACAATCGCACGGTGCGCGCCTTCGCGCGGGAGATGGTCCGCGATCATGCTGCGGTCAACGAGCAGGCTCTCGCGCTCGTCAAGCGGCTCGGAGTGACGCCTGAGGCGAACCCGACCAGCACGGCCTTGTCGGCCGCGGCGGAGACGAAGCATGCCGAACTCTCGCATTTGAGCGGGGCGGCATTCGACCGGGCCTATGTCGCGAACGAGGTCGCCTACCACCGGACCGTGAACGGCGCGCTGCGCGACACGCTCATTCCATCTGCGCAGAACGGAGAGTTGAAGTCACTGCTGCAAACCGGACTGACCCTGTTCAGCGAACACCAGGCGCACGCCGAGCACCTGGCAATGAGCCTGAAATGAGACTGGCGCGTGCCAGCCTTCCGGCGGTTGCAGCGCTTGCGCTGCTGCTGCCGGGCAATGGGCCTCCCCCCAGGACTCATGTTGTCGTGAACGAACAGATGCACTTTGGGACCGTGCCCGGCGACATCAAGGTCGGTGACGTGGTGCGCTGGGAGAATCGCGACCTGTTCCGCCATAGCGCGACCGCGCGGGACAGGAGCTTCGATGTGGACCTGCCCGCGGGTGCGTCGCGGACGATGGTGCTGCGCAAGGCCGGTGCGTTCGCCTTCTACTGCAAATTTCATCCGGGGATGACCGGCACCGTCACGGTCAGGCAATAGGGAGAGAGGCTAGGGCTGAGCAGGTGGCCTCGTGGAACGGGCCGGGAATTGAGGATTTATTGGTAAATATCGACTATATGTCGGGACGCTATGCAACAGCTTACGCAGATCGAACTTGCTAATTGGCTCGCGCTCTACGTCGCCACTGGCCTTTGCTGCGCAATCGCCTTCGCATTGGCCTGGGCGACAGCGGCTTACGAAATCTATCAGGAGCGCCCCTGGCGGACGATCCGCTCGTTCATGTCCGTGGCGCTCTTCATCCCCAGGACCTGGTGGCGGTGGCAGAAGCTCTATCTGACGTCGATGCCCGTCACCCTTGGTATCGTCGGTCTGTTCGCGGCCTCCCTGCGGTGGGGTTAGGCGAGCGGTCTTCGCCAGGGGAAAGAGCGTAGCGAAGATCGTGACACTCGAGCCGCCAGCTCGACTTGGGCGCGAAAAATCCCGGCACGGTGACCGTGTCGCTGCTCACCAGGTTGAAGCCGAGCGACCGGTATAGGGCGAGCGCCGGCGCGTTACCCGCGATCATCGTTGCATGAACGCCGCGCCCGCATTTCGTCATCGCGAAGCGCAGCAGCGCCCGGCCGACGCCCGCGCGGTGATAGTCGGGATCGACATAGAGCCAGACGATTTCCTTGCCGCGAACGGCGACAAACCCGAAGAGCTGGTTCATCCCCTGAGCGAGCCAGATGAAGCCGTCGAAACCGGGTAATGTTGCTTCCAGATCGGGAAGGGCGGCTGGAATCGATGCGTCCTCGGCCAGACCCAGCTCGGATCTGCGCGCCCGGCGATGGATCGCGATCATCGCTGGCCAGTCCGTCTTGCGCGCGGACTTCAAGATGAAATTGGGCATGCGGGCCTCTGGAGAGAACCAATCGCCCATCGCCTGTAAAGCAGGCGTCAGTAAAGTCGGAGAACATGTAAATATTTGTAAATAGTCACCTTCAGTAACAACCCGAATGCGGAAGAGATGGAGTAGGAGCTACTCGGCTGCGTCGGGCAATGACAACAGGGGAAGGTCGCCGAATGCCAATTTCAACGGAGCAAGGTTGCGCCTGGACGGCGATGTCCCGCCCTCCGTCGCATAAGCGGATCATCGGGGGTGTCCTGAGCGACGGGCTCGTGTTCTCCGCCATGCTCTGCGTCGCGGTGGACGCGGACGGCCACGCGCCTGGGGGATGGTGGAGCGACGAGTTGATGCGTCTGTACGAGCCCACCCACTGGATTCCCGTACCGGTGGTCCGTTCAGAGCCCGAAGGCGGCAGCGACCAGGCCTCCGACCTTGTCCTTCTCGACGTCGGAAGGTGATATCAGGAGGAGGGGCGCGATCTGCTCCATGCGCGGATGCGTGACGGCCTTGGCTGCAAGATAGGCCTCGTCGGTCGAGCCCATTGCTTCGACAACGACCTGCCGGATTTCGCCGGTGCTGCGCGAGCGTGCTTCGAGGAGGAAGTCCGGGCGGCATGAGCCGATCTCGGTCAGCGTGTCGAACACGGGCTTTTCCAGAACCAGGTCGATCTCGTAACGATCGAAGTCCCGGCGGAGCTGGAGCAGCTTGCGCAGGACCGCCCGCTCGAACTCGGAATCGACCGGAATGAAGCGCTTCCCCGAGAAGATGGGCTGGGCATAGCCTCGAAGGGGGGCATAGCCATGCGCCTCGGGATATTCGCCGGCGACGACGAGAACGAGATAGGGGCCCTTGATCGTGTTGCCGCGCACGGACGGCGACTGCACCCGGTTGGCGAGCACCACCGGATCGCATCCGGCGACCTTGATCGTCGATCCGCGAAACTCCTGGGCGAACAGGGCGAGGAAGGCCTGCGGGGCGTGCCCTCGCGGCCAGCGCCGCGAGAGTTCGCGCAGGCGTGCATAGACCCGCTTGCTGTGGAGGGCCTGCGCATGGGTCCAGAACGCGCGGCCGAGTTCCACGCCTGGCGCGATCTCGACCCGCTCGGCCGCCATGGAGAGCGACCGGAACTCGTCGCCGATCGCATGGTCCGGCGCCTCGTGCGACAGGGGCACCGTGCGATTGAGCCCCGCGATGTGGATGAGGCGCCAGAGAAGGCGCGCGAGGCGTGGCACCGAGGCCTGGCGGGTCCGATCGTCGCTGCTTTCCTCTTCGGGTCGCTGTGCCAGCTTCTCTGGTGCGGGCCGGAGCACCTCGAAATAGCCCGCTGGGGGATCGGCAGGGCTCTCCGGGGTGCGCACCTCGGTGACCCGGTTCGTCGCCTGGTCGCGAAAGAACGGGCAATTGGGCAGATGTTCGGGCCGGTTGGTGCTGGTGAGCCGCCGGAGATAGTAGGTTTCCGCCTCCGAGAGGAAGGCCGGGGTGAGGATCGGCGGAGCGTCTTCCGGGGCAAGGCAATCGCAGGCGATCCATTTCTCGCCGATCCGGGCCTGCTGGACGAGCATGATCCCGGCTTCCTCATCATGGCGCGAGCCCTTGCCGACATACCATCTAACAAGAGCGTCGCGCACGGTGGCGGGCAGGGGAATGCGGCCAGCGCCCCGGCCATCGCTATGGCGCGCGATCAACCACATTTTGCCCTCGCTGGCGCCCGGCGAGACCCGCTTCGGCCGTCCGCCGACGGATTGACAAGCCGACACCCGCTGATCTTCCCTTTCCAGAGTTGGCAAAAGGGGAGGTCTTGATGCGTGTGTTTCTGCTGGGTGTGGCGGTGGCGAGCCTCGCCTGTTCCGCCCAAATCGAGGCTGCGCCCAAAGCCGCGCGGTCCGGGCGGAGCGTCGAGCTCATCGCCATGGGAACGCCGGCAAAACCCGACGCCCCCGGGCCGTCTCAGCCCGCCCTCCCAGACGCCCGTGCTGCGGCCGACGCCATGCCTCCGGGTCCCGACTTCAAGGTCCATGATCTCAGTCGTCGCTGGGTCGAGTTCCAGATGGCCGACAGCTTCGCGGGCGGGAATGCCGCGCAGGCACCTGTCGAGGACGGGGATCCGTTCGCGCATGTCGGCGTGGCGCAGGCTGACGTCTATCCCGCCGCTCTCGCCGTCCCCCCGGCGTCGTCCATTCCGGTTCCGCTCTGGATGCGCGGCGGGCCGGTGTTCGCATCCGCGGCTTACAGCTATGTGCCGGGCTGCTATACGCCAGGCTACCGGCCGGCCGGCTTCCTCGCTTCCGATGCCGAGATGAGGCGCGCGAGCTACTATGGCATGATGAGCAACATCGCCTGTCAGTACGGCATTCCGGTTGGGCTGTTCGACGCGATGATCATCCGGGAGAGCCGCTACCGGCCCGATGCGTTCTCGCCGAAGAGTGCGTTCGGTCTGACCCAGTTGATGCCCGGGACGGCCGTGGCGCTTGGCGTCAACCGCTACAGTGTGGAAGAGAATCTGCGGGGGGGCGCGAAATATCTGCGCCAGCAGCTCGACCGCTTCGGCCACTATCACCTGGCGCTTGCGGCCTACAATGCGGGGCCTGGGCGGGTTCGTAACGGCATGGTGCCCCAGATCGCCGAAACGCAGGCCTATGTCGACAACGTGCTCCAGAACTGGTCCCGGCTGAGCGGGGTCTACCGGCAGGCAACGATCGTTTCGCGCGCACCACAGGCCGTCAGCGCGGACCGTCGCCCGCTCGGCCGAAGTGCGGCCGTCTCGACATTCTGACGGAGCGCGCATCGGGTGCGCGAGCCCCGCGCCCGCGCCGCGAGCGGCTGGCTTCTCAGCGCCAGAGCTCATCGCGTTCGCTGATCACCGTGCGGCGTCCCATGACGAAGGCGACCGCCTTGGAAATGTCCTCGATCCAGCCTTTCCGAAGAATGCCGACCCAGTGGGGCTGCGGCTCGGTGCCATCGAGCCCGCCCATTTCCTCCAGGGTGTTGATCAGCTCCCGGCCGAGATTCTCGACGATCTCGCCGACAAGATTGATGACGCTGCCGTAACGGGCGTGATCGGAGGGATCGAGTCCCTGCAGGGCTTCGGTGCGCAGAAAGGCCTTGAGGATATTGGTTCCCAGCGCCGAGAGAATTCCCTCAAGCTCTTCCACCGTCATGTGGAGGCGTTTTCGAGGGTTCTTGTGAAGGATCCGGCCGAGCCGGGATTTGCTGATGCCGGTCTTCTCTGCGAGCGAACGATGCGGCGTGTCGTTCGCGGCCATCATGTCACGAATCAGGCGAATATAGTCTGGATCGATCGTCCCGATAACCAGCGATTCCGAGGCTTCCGACATGCAGATCCCCTCCCCACCTTTTTGGTAGATGGAGGAAACATGACAGAATCTTCATTTGCAAGCGTGGTTGGGGCCAAAGTGAGCGGCATCTAACTTACTGAGACCCGCCAGAAACTCAGTTAATGGCGCGGACTGCTCGGCGGAATTTCGATTCTTTCGGGGATCAGTCGCTCCAGGTCGAGCTTCTCGAGAACTCGGGCCGCCTTCTGCTCGACGACATAGTCGAAGAGCAGGACCGAGAGAGCATCGCCGACGGTGAGACTGGCTTCGAATTCTTTGCTGAGGAGCTCCTTGACCTGGTCCAGGCAGTCGGCACTGGTCTCCGAAATCTGAAGTTCTATGCGGATGTCTCCCTCGGTGGGAATCGCCACCAGATGCTCTTTGAGCGTGGACATGTCGCGGCCCTGGATGCGTGAGATACTTGCCGTGCGGGCGTGAAGAAGGCTTTCGAGCGTCTGGTAAGACTTGGTCTCGTTTGAGCGAAGCCGAAGGCTTTCCGTGGTCAGGCGGAAGAGGTGCTCGGAGATGTCGAGCGTATAACCCCGGGAGTCCGCGCTCATTCTGCCCACGTCCTGATCAGCCTTTTTGTCGAAAGTGCCCGGCAATCGTCGGGCGCTGCGGAAGCTTTATGAAATGATAATGGTTAACAGCTCGCGAGTCCCGCCAAGCGAATCTATAGCGGTTGAACTCGCTTCGCAATTCTGAGGCAAGCTATCCCGGCATGGGGGCACTGTGCCCCATAATTGGGGCGGGCTGCCCTAAAAGTGGAACGCTGCGCCCCGCAAAAACGCTCGGACGCCGGTCCCGAACAAAAATACTTACGATTCGTAAACGGTCGGATCGACGTCCGGTTGCCCGGCCGCTCGCCGATTGGCCACCCTTTGCTTGGGCGCGGTTCGTCGCGTCTCCAATCGAAGGAAATCCACATGCAGTCTGTGCTCAAAAAGAGCGGACACGCGGAGCTGGCGATCCTCGCCCTCGCCGTACTCCTGTTCGCATTCCTCTTCTTCGCGGGGCCCGCGTTCGCCGGCGCCGACACGACCTTCAACACGGCCCTCACCAAGTTCACCGACTTCCTCGAGGGTTCGGGCGGCAAGATCATCACCGTGCTCAGCCTGGCCGGCGGCATCGTGGCGCTCGCCTCGGGCCGGTTCTCGATGGGCCAGATCGCCATTCCCGTCGGCGTCGGCGTGGGCGCCGGCACCGGCATCCCGATCGTCACCTCGACCGTGACCGCGACGATCTGAACCGATCCGAGGTCTGCGCGGGATAGCAGTCCCACGCAGATCCAGGAGGGGGTGGTGCAATGGCCGCAGACAAGTACGTCATTCCAACTCATCTCGACGATCCCGAGCTGATCGGGCTGTGGACGCTGGATGAGTTCCTGGCGATGGTTATCCCATTCGTCTGGGGGATCCTGTCTCAGCACATCCTCATCGGCATGCTTCTTTCGGGTGCGGGCTGGTGGGGTCTCAGAAAAGCTAAGGCAGGCCGGGCGACGTCCTGGCTGCTTCACCTGGCCTATTGGCATCTTCCGGCCGGCTTCACCGGTCTGAGAGCCACGCCACCCTCATATCTTCGACTGATGGCGGGGTGATATGGACCTTTCATACAGCCATACGAACAGCCAGCGGATCCTGCGCCAGCGCAACATCCTGGCCGTCGCCGCGGCCGCGCTGGGCGCTCTCACCCTGCTGCTGTTCACGGTCAGCCTTTCGCGCGATCGCGAGGTCGTGCTCCAGCCGGTGCTGCGGTCTCCGCTGACGATCAGTTCGGCGGGCGTGAGCCGCGAATATCTCGAGATGATCACGCGCGACACGGTCGTGCTGACGCTCGATCGCAGCCCGCAGAACCTCGACTATTGGATGAATGCGGTGCTCGATATTTCGAGCCCGCGCACGCAGGGCAAGATCAAGGCCGACCTGCTCAAGATCGTCAGCGAGCAGCGCGGTTCCTCGATCTCGCAGTTCTTCACCATCCAGAAGATGGAGATCGACACCAAGAGCCTCCGCTCGGAGGTGACCGGCGAGCTTCACACGATCGTCGGCAACAAGGTCATCTCCAGCGAGAACCGCACCTTCCGCTACGACTGGGAATATTCCGGCCTGTCGCTGAAGCTGGTCGGGTTCGGAATGGTGACGACCGGCCCCGCAAAGGATCAAAGGGGGAGCGATTCATGATGCCGGTCTATGCCATCGGGAGTGCCGCGCTCGGCACTGCCTTCCTCAGCCGTGTCTATTGCCACGCAAGCCGGTTCATCGGCGCTGGTCTTGTCGCTCTCGCGGTCTTCCTGATCGCCGAGCCCGCCTTCGCCGATCAGACGATCATGGCGAGCGACAGCGCCCAGGTCGATTGCACCGCGTCGGCCAAGGACCTGACCCGCATCAGCCTCGTCGAGGATGAGTTCGCGAGCGTCTCCAAGATCTCGACCGGCAATCCACAGGATGACTTCTCGGTTGTCAACGAACCTGTCCGCGGCGACATCTACCTCTCCGTGCCCGACGGTTTCGGCCGGCCCGCGCTCTCCTTCTTCGCGACGAGCAAGCGCGGCTATGTCTACAAGTTCGTCTGCCGCATCAGCGGCGACCAGGCCGCCCAGGTGTTCGTCTCGAATCCGGCGATCGCGAGCGAGAAGGCCGCGGAAAACGGTCCCACCAATCAGCTTGGCCCGCAGGATGCGGCGGTCGAGCTCGTCCAGGCGATGTACTCCAACGCCGTCGCGGACGGATACGAGATGCGCCAGCGCGCTTTGCGGCCGGTCTACGTCGGGACGCTCAAGGTCCAGATGATCGCCGAATATCGCGGGTCCGAACTGACCGGCAAGGTGCTGCGGATTGAGAACAAGGGCGACCAGAGCATCGAGCTCACGACCGGCATGGTCGCGCCGTCGAGCGCGCTCGCCGTCTCGATCGCCGACACCAAGCTCGCGCCGGGCAAGGTCACGACGGCCTATCTCGTTTCGCAGAACGCCTCCGGCTCGCAGACCGGCCCATTCTCTCAGACTGGAAGGTGAGGCCATGGCTCTTTCCGACTTCCTGAACCGCAAGCGCCGCCCGCTCGACGGGGGTACCGAAGAGGGTGTCTCGCCCGTCTCGGGAGACCTTGGCGGCAACGATGCGGTCCGCCGCCGCCAGCGACTGCTGCTGGCCGGAGCCGCGGGCGTGGGGCTCGTCATATCCTCCTTCTGGATCTTCGGTGGCGATAGCGACAAGTCCAAGCTGGCCGACGACGGCGTCAGCGAGGTCAATGTGTCGACCAAGGATCTCGTCAATCGCAACCTCTCCCAGCAGGAGTGGATGGCGCTTTCGGAGAACCGCTTTCAGTCGACCGAGAACCAGTTGAAGTCGATCGACGGGCAGAATCATCGTCTCGAAATGTTGACCGCGCAGGTCGAGGCGCTGAAGGGCCAGAACCAGGCGATGCAGGCTGACGGCCAGCGCGTGCTATCGGCCTATCAGGCCGAGAACGAGCAGCTTCGCCGCCAGGTAGCCGATCGCCGGGCGGCGCCCGCGCCGACACCCGGACCCGCCGCGATGTACGGCCCCTATGGACCGCAGGCCTATCAGCGCCCCGATGGGCAAGGCGGTGCGCAGGGGGCGGCTCCGGTGGCCGCGCCCGCCGAGGTCAAGCTCGTCAACTTCACCACGGCCGACGGTGGCACCGCTACCCGTGTCGCCAAGGGCAACACTGTCTACACCGACAGCGTCAACTATCTTCCACCCAACAGCTTCGCGCGCGCCAAGGTCATCGTCGGGGTGGACGCGAGCGCCGGGGTTACCAGCCAGAGCGATCCCTTGCCGGTGGTGCTGCGCGTGACGGGTCCGGCGCGCTCGGTCTATCAGAATGGCCGGCTGCTCACGACGAAGATCGAGGGCTGCCTCATCAACGGCGCGGCGCGCGGCGATCTCTCGAGCGAGAAGGTCTACGTCAAGCTCCAGAAGATGACCTGCCCGCAGCCGGGAGGCCGATACGCCGTATCGGAGGTCAAGGGCTTCATCGCCTTCGGCGGTAAGACGGGCGTGCGCGGCCGTGTCGTCTCGCGCGAGGGATCGCTCGTGACACAGGCCTTCCTCGCAGGCCTGGCCGGCGGATTCGGCCGCGGCTTCTCCGCCAACGCCCAGTCGGTTTTCCAGGGCACCAACATCACCACCAACGGCCAGCGCCAGAAGCTTTCGACCGGTGACATCCTCGAAGGCGGCTTCGGCGAAGGCGTCGCCCAGACCGGCGACATGGTCTCGAAATATCTGATCGAGCGCGCCGAGCAGTACCAGCCGGTGATCGAGATGCCGACGGGCATCGACGTCGAAATCGTTTTCCTGGAGGGTGTTTATGTCCGCAATTGACCGCATCCGTTCGCTGGCGCGCCCGTCGCGTCTCGTCATCACCACGCTGCTTGGTCTCAGCGTCGCCGGCATCGCGCTCGCGGCCGACACCAACAGCCCGGAAGACCGGGTCCGGCTTCTCCTGAAGACACGGCTGCCCAAGACGCCGGTCACTGCTATCGACTGCGGCAAGATCAGCGGCCTGTGCGAGATCACGGCGGGCGCCAACCTGTTCTACGTCGATACCGGTGCGCGCTTCCTCGTCATCGGCCGGGTCTACGACATGCAGACCAGGCAGGACATCACCGCCGCGCGGTTGCTCGAGATGAACCCCGACATGCTGGTGGGCGCTGCCGCCAAGGCCAATGCGACCGCCAATGCCGGGGGAGATGACGACACCGCCCAACTCGCGGCCGTGACGCCGGGGCGCGGCGAGAAGCTCGCGCGCCCCGAGGTGCCGCAGAAGCTCTCGCTGGCCGAGCTGCCGCGTGAGGGCGCGATCGTCTGGGGCAATCCGTCGGGCCAGACGGTCACGATCTTCACCGACTTTCGCTGCGGTTACTGCCGGGCGCTCACGAGCGTGCTGAAGGACATGAACGTCCGGGTCGTCGAACGGCCGATCTCGGTGCTGGGAAGCCGAGATGTCGCCGATCGCGTCTATTGCGCGAAGAACCGCGAAGCCGCCCTCCACGCGGCCTATGCCGGCGAGGATGTGAAGGCGGGCCCGGCCTGCGACACTTCGGGTCTCGATGCGAACGAGGCCTTCGCCCACCGCCATGGTCTGAGCGGCACGCCGGTGATCGTTCGCGGCGACGGCGCGGTCATCGAGGGCTTCCGGCCAAAGGCCTTTCTCGAGAACTGGCTGAAGGGAGGACAGTCGTGACGCGGCGGCCTGCGACGCAAGGCAGCGGCCGGCGGCACCTGTGGCTCACCGGCGCGCTCGGGATGACCAGTCTTCTTGCGCTCAGCAGTTGCGCCAGCCTCGGCGGCAATGTGCGGGGGAGCTTCTCCTGCGCAGCGCCCGACGGGATTTGCGCACCGAGTTCGACGATCGACGACCGGGCGCTTGCGCTCATCTCTTCGGACCCCTCGGAGGGTGATGCCTTGCCCACGGGCAATGTGCGGCAGCCGATTCGGGGCCGGATCAACCGGGCAGAGGTGAGCCAGCCGACGCGCCTGGCCGCGGCCGATCCGGGGCGCACCCAGGAGAAGATCCTGCGGATCGTCTTTCAGCCCTATATCGACGAGCGCGGCCGGCTCCATGAGGCGAGCGCAGTCCACGCGGTGGTGGCGCGCGGCGAGTGGCAACAACAGGCCCTGGTCGAGGCGGCCATGCCGGCACGGCGGTCCGCCGCGGCGCAGGGCATGACCGAATCGCTCGCCGACGCGGTCGACCGGGTCGACCCCCCGGCGGAAGCGCTCGCGGTTGCAGATCCCGATGCACCGGATCCGGCGGCGGTCGCAGCCGCGCGGGCGCGCAAGCCTGATCCTGCCCCGGATCCGGTCAGCGCGATCAAGGCGGATGTCAGGGCGCGCCTCGCTCCCAGGGCGCAAGCGGCATCCCGCCCGGGAACGGCGGCGGCTTTGAGCCACACACCGCCGGCTGCCGCCTCGCCGGTGCTCCAACCCCCCTCCGGAGCACCCACGGGCGGCAGTCCCCAGGCCAAGGCATCACCGGCACCCGCGTCGGTCTCGGCAGTACGGCCGTCGGACGGAACAGGCGCAGCCGCTGTCGCGCGCGTGAAGGCCGATCCCCGATATCAGGGCGTCGCGAACGGCGCGGCCAAGGGCGCGCGGGATGCCGCGGCGCAGTCCGGCGCGCAGCCCGCGACCGCGGCGATCGGCGCGACGGTGAAGGCGGCGAACTTCCCGGCGGCCGTACCGGAGGACAAGTGAGATGGCCGGCGGCTTCTTCGAAAGCCTGCTGTCCGGCATTCTCGGCGATGCCAAGCGGCCGGATGCCGAGCGCCCGGAGCTTGGCGTGCCGATGCTGGCGCACTGGCTGCCGTATCGCAGCTACGATCCGAAGACCGGGATCTTCTACAACAGCGCGTCGCGCGGCTTCGTGATCGAAGCCGCACCGCTCGTCGGCGCCGATGAGCGGACCGGCGAGATCCTCACGCAATTCCTGTCCGAAGCGATCCCGGCGCCGGGCTGCCTGCAGTTTCACCAATGGATGAGCCCCCGGATCGGCGAGCGGCTCTCGAAATGGTATCTGCCGCGCTACTCGGCGCGCGGCGTCTATGAGCGCATGGCCAAGCACCGGGTCGATTTCCTGACCGACGGGGTCTGGAAGTCGCTGTCGGCCGACGCGCCCTTCTCGCTGCGCAACCACCGCGTCGCAATCTCCTATTCGACGCCGGAGAGCTCGAGTGTCACGGTCGAAGAGATCGTGGCCGTCATGGACGGCCTCATCTCGGCGCTTGCGTCGATCAACGTCTCGGCGCGCAAGATGGATCCGCCGGCGCTGATCGCCTGGATCGACGATATTACCTCGCCCACCACCGCGGCCGGCGAGGACGTGGTCAGCTACAATCCGCTCGACCCCATCGCCGACCAGGCTGTCCGGCGGGACGTCGAGCTCCACGTCGAGCCCGACCGCATGTTGCTGAGGACCGAGCGCTTCCGCCCGACCGGCAAGACGGTCGATGAAGCGCCGGAGATTGGCGAGATCCTGCCCGACGTCTTCGACGTGCGCTCCTTTTCGGTCCGCAACCTGCCGGCGCGCTGGGCGCCCTGGGATGTCGCGCGACTCATCGGCGACATGTTCACCGACAAGCTCCGGATGCCTTGCCCCGTCGCGACCAACCTCTGCGTCGAGTTCCCCGACCCGATGGCCGCGAGCAACAAGGCCAGCTTCAAGTTCATGCGGACGACGAGCCTCGCCGATTCCAAGTCGTCGCGCTTCCTGCCGCAGCTCAGGGACCAGAGCCAGGAATGGCGCTATGTGAACGACGAAATCCGGCAGGGCCGCAAGCTCGTGCGCGTATTCTTCAGCGTCACCTCCTTCTCGCCCAAGGGCAAGGGAGACGCCAACGAACGTGTGCTGAAGTCGGTCTATCGGGCCGCGGGCTGGGACCTGCTCGACGACCGCTATCTCCAGATCATGGGTCTGCTCTGCGCGATGCCCATGACGATGGCCAACGGCCTCGCGCGCGATCTCGAGCGCATGAAGCGCATGCGCACGCTGCTCACCACGACGGCCGCCAATCTCGCCCCGATCCAGGGTGAGTTTCTCGGCAGCCACGTCCCGCACCTGATGCTGATCGGACGGCGCGGTCAGCCCTATTTCTGGAGCCCGTTCGAGAACAAGGCGGGCAATCACAATGTCGCGGTGGTCGGCAAGTCCGGTTCGGGCAAGTCGGTGACGCTGCAGGAACTGTGCGCCTCGCTCTGCGGGGCCGGCGCGCGCGTGGTCGTGATCGATGACGGCCGCTCGTTCGAACACTCGGCCAAGCTGCAGGGCGGCGCCTTCGTCGAGTTCACCATGTCCTCGGGCTTCTGCCTCAACCCGTTCAGCATGATCGACGAGGAGCTGGCCAAGACGGACGAGGACTATCTCCTCGACTGCATGGCGATGCTGAAAGCCATCGTGAACCAGATGTCGCGCCACATCGATCGGCTGAACGATACCGAGCGCGGCCTGATCGACGGCGCGGTCAACGCGGTCTGGGAGGAGAAAGGCAGGGGCGGCTCGATCGACGACGTCATCGCCGCGCTCGATGCGACCGGCAACCACCAGGCGAGCGACCTCGGCATCGCCATGCGGCCTTTCTCGTCCGGCGGCACCTACGGCCGCTTCTTCCAGGGCGAGGTTTCGTTCGAGTTGTCGGCTCAGCTCACGGTGTTCGAACTCTCGGACCTGTCGTCGCGCGAGGAACTGCGAAGCGTCGTTCTCACCGCGATCATGTTCATGTCGCAGCAGATGATGCGCAAGATCGATCGTGCCATCCCCAAGGCGCTGCTGCTCGACGAAGCGTGGCAGATGCTGCGCGGCGGCGCGATGGCCGATTTCATCGAGACCTATGCGCGCACCTGCCGCAAATATGGCGCATCGCTGGTCACCGCGACCCAGTCGCTCAACGATTATTACAAGTCGGCCGGTTCGGTGGCCGCGCTCGAGAATTCGGACTGGTTCGTGATCCTCCAGCAAAAGCCGGAGACGATCGCGGATTTCAAGAAGCACGACCGCTTCGAGATGGATGATTATACCGACGCGCTGCTGCGTTCGCTCAAGATCAATGGCCGCGAATATTCGGACATCCTGATCAAAGGACCCGAGACGCTGGCGGTCGGCCGCCTGGTGCTCGATCCCTTCTCGTCCACGGTCTATTCGTCCAGCCCCGCCGTCTATGCCGCCATCGAGGGCCTCGTCGCGCAGGGCCTCAGCATGGACGAGGCGATCGAGCGGATCGCGTTCCCCGACAATCCCGAGAAATGGGCCTCGCATGGCGATGCCGAGCTCGCGCAGGCGGCGGAGTAGATCATGGCGACCAGGAGCACAGAGGCGGGAAAAGCGGCGCGGGGCGCAGCGACCTTCGATTTGGGGGCGGCGCTTCACGTCGGGCTGCATTTCGCAGGTTTCCTCGCCTCGACCCTGCTCATGACCTGGGGTCTGTTCGCGCTCTTCTTCCTCGCGATTGGGGGCTTCTCGCTCGATGGGCTGATGAACCAGCTCAACAATCTCACCGCCCGCTACGTCATCGCCACCCCGGCCCGCGTGGCGTCGTTCAAGACCATCTTCGCCGTGGCCCATCTCATCCTCTCCGCGAGCCTCATCATTTTGCGGCGGGACAGGATCATGCCCCCGGCCCGATCGCAGGGAGACCCCCGCAATGGCTGAGCAACCCGAACTCGATCTTCCCGCGCCTCCGGCTTCGCCGCCGGCACCGGCCCGGACAAGACGGACATTCTTCGCCGGCTTCAGTCGGGCACAGATCCTCGGCGGCCTGATCCTCCTTGGCGCCATCGTCTGGGGCATGTGGGTCACCAAGGTGCTCGTGACGCCCAAGCAGGATCATATCGTCTCGGCGCGCTTGTCGTCGATCGTCGGCGAGTATGTGCAGGCCCAGGCGCGTTCGACGTCGCCGCCCGCGCAGGTCGAGGCCGAGATGCGCACCTTCATGGCATCGCTCGACAAGGAGCTGCAGCGGCGCAGTGCCGGTGGGCAGATCGTCCTTGTCGGCGAGGCCGTGCTGACCAAGAACGTACCCGACATCACCGACAGCCTGAAGAACGCCGTCTATGCCTCGGGCGTGCCCCGGCCGCGCCAGGCGTCGGCCGAGGAACTCGAGCGGCTGAATGCCCAGGCGATGGCGGCCGCTTCGCCGCAGCTTGGCCCCCAGATGCCGGGCCAGGTGCCGGGGGTTTCGGCGCCGATCGATCCGATGATGGCGGCGCAGGGCATGGCTCCTCCCGTGCAGCAGCAATCTGTTCCCCAATACACGCCGCCCGCGGCCCAGGTATCGACCTTTGGAGGTCCCGATGGCAGCGGCGGCCAGTAAGCCCGCCACTGAGCCCGCCGCGTCCTGGCGGCCACGAGTGCGGCTATGGCAGCTCTTCGGCCTCTTCGTGGTGGGCAGTGTCGTCCTGAGCGCGATCGCCGAGTGGAGTAGCGACCATCTCCTGCTGATCAACACGACGGACTCGTTGCCGAACTGGGCTTTCCTCATCCAGCGCCACAAGCTGCCGGCGCGCGGCGACTATCTGTTCTTCGATCCACCGCCGAGCGCGCTCCTGCGCCGTCATTTCGGTGCGAAACCCCGGATGTTCGGCAAGATCGTTTACGGGATGCCGGGCGACACCATCAGCCATGCGGGCCGCGAGATTGCCGTCAATGGCCGGTCGGTCGCGCGGATGAAGCCGTTCACGCGGTTTGGCGAGCCACTGACGCCGGGGAGTACCGGGCGCGTGCCGCCGGGATGCTATTTCGCGGCAACGCCGCACAAGGATGGCTTTGACAGCCGCTATGCCGAAATCGGCTTCGTCTGCGCGCGCCAGGTCATCGGAACCGGGGAGCCCATCCTATGAGGATGCTTGTCACAGGCGGTCTCGCGCTGGCGGCGGCCGTCGGGGCGCTGGTCGTGATCGGGCCGATGCGGTCGGAAGCCAAGGACTATGGCCAGGCGGCGCAGGCCTTCCCGGTGATCGAGCCGGATCTGCTGTCGACCATCGAGAACCGTCTCAAGCGCGCGGAGGCAAGCGGCGAGCTCGCGCGCACCAACGAGATGTTCGCCAAGCGGGTGGAGGCCAAGGTGCGCCGGCCCGATCCCGTGTCGGGTATCACGCCCGCGCGCACCGCCCGCAGCTGGGATTTCGATCCCTCGGTGACGATGGAGCGCGACATCCGCGACCAGAAGGGCAATCTGATTGCCGCCAAAGGTCAGCGGATCAACCCCCTCGATTTCGTTTCCATCCGGCAGGACCTGGTCTTCATCGACGGCGACGATGCCGAACAGCTGGCCTGGGCGACGGCGCGTTATTCCGACCTTAAGGCCAAGATCATCTTCGTTGCCGGTTCGCCGGTCGAGCAGATGACGGCGAAGAAGCGGCGCTTCTACTTCGACCAGCAAGGCAAGCTCACCGAGCGCTTCGGCATAGAGCACACGCCCGCGGTCGTTGCCCAGGCGGGCAAGGTCATGAAGGTCTCCGAGGTCGTCCTCAAGCCAGGGGGGCCGAGTTGATGCCGCTGTGGCTCGACATGCTGCGCACGCCGATGGCGGCGCCCGAGACGGCCGATCTCCGGCGCTTGCGGCGGACGTGGCAGATCCTCTGTCTGCTGCTGGGCGCCAGCGTGCTGGCCCTGCAGCCCTTGCTGCATCTGGTCGGCCGAGCGGCGCCCTGCGCGATTGCCGCGCTGCTCGTCGCGGCGCTGCTGACCACCGCGCTTTACCTCGCGCGCAAGCACCGCGCGGACACCGCTTTTCTCGACGCTGCCGGGGAGGATCAGTGATGCGCGCCGTTCGATCCGCTGTGAGGCTGCTCGTGATGTTGATCGCCGCCTTCGTCCTCGCGCCGAGCGCCGAGGCGGCTGGACCGACCTGTCACGGGAAATTCGTCAATCCGATCACCGACGTCTGCTGGTCCTGCCTGTTTCCGCTGTCGGTGGGCGGCCTCAAGATCTGGCCGAGCAGCCGGCCCGATACCTCCAATCCGGCGTCGCCCATTTGCCTGTGCGGCAGCCCCATTCCGCGGATCGGTATCGCCGTCGGCTTCTGGGAGCCCGCCCGCCTCGCCGACGTGACGATGAAGCCGTGGTGTTTCCCGAACCTTGGGGGCATGCGCATCGCGCCGGGCTTCGACATCGGCCAGGGCTATCTGACGGGCCCCTCCATGGTCGGCGGCCGATCCCAGAGTACGGCCAAATGGCACGTCCACTGGTATGTCTATCCGCTGCTCTACTGGATGGAAATCCTGACCGACTTCGTCTGCTTCGAGCAGGCCAGCTTCGACATCGCCTATATGACCGAGATCGATCCGCTCTGGCAGGATGACTCGCTGACGGCGCTGATCAACCCGGAGGCGATCGTCTTCGCCAACCCGATCGCGCAGGTCGCGTGCGCTGGCGACTGCATCGCGGGCACCGTCCATCTGCCGCTCGACCCGCTGTTCTGGTGCGTGGGCTGCCAGGGCAGCATGTATCCGCTCAACGGCAACGTGCCGTCCTCGATCGGGCACGTCCAATCCTCGCGGCTCGCGCTGTCGCGCTTTGCCTACAAGATGCACCGCGAGGCGCTGGCTTGGGGGACGATGGGGTCGGCCGGGCTGTGCAAGAAGTACCTGATGCCGATCATGCGGAAGCAGCAATACCGCTTCCAGATGGTCAATCCGATCCCGACCGTGAGCGGCCGCTTCGCCTGCTCCGCGATCGGGGCATCCACCATGCCGCCTGACGCAGGCCGCGCCTATCCCGCCGGCGGCGAGGACATGGGCTACCTCGTCTGGCGCAAGCGCAACTGCTGCGTCCTTTAGGAGGAACGATGCGCACCTATCTCTGGGTCCCGGCCGCCATTCTCACCATAGCCGGCATGTCGGCGCTGTTGGCGCAGAACGTCGACGGGATCGACATTCAGGCGATCAAGCAGCGCTCGGCCGATCTCCAGGCCGATGCCGAGGCCTTCGTCAACCAGGTGAAGGACCGGGGCGATGCCTTCCGCGAGGATGCGGCGCAGTCTCGCGACGCCGGAATGGCGAACATGCAGCGTGTCGCGAAGAGCGACCTGCCCAAGGGCCCTGCCGGTCCCGTCGACTTCGATGAAATCGTCGCCGGCGCTGCCTCGAACGCGACAGCGGGCAAGGGCGAGGCGCCCCAGCTCATCGTCTTCGCCAGCCTCTCGATGCCGCCGCAGTCGCTGAAGAAGCTGATCGCCGATACCGCCAAGGCTGGCGGTGTGGTCGTCTTCCGCGGATTCCCGAACAATTCGATGAAGGAGTTCGCCACGAGCCTCGGCAAGATCGTCGACCGGCAAAACGATTTCGCCAATGTCGGCATCGACCCGCGCCTCTTCCGCGCGTTCGACGTGCAGGCCGTGCCGACCTATGTCGCGGTCTCGTCGGACTTCGACCTATGCGCCGGATTTTCCTGCCAGACGAATGTGCCGCCTTATGACCGGCTCGTCGGCAACGTCTCGGTCGAATATGCGCTCGAGCAGTTCGCCGACGGCAATGGTCCCGGTGCGCGGATCGCGGCCGTCGGCCTTTCCAACATGCGCAAGACGGCCCCGTGAGGCGCGCCCTTGCCTCTGTTGTGCTGTTCACCGCACTGGCGATGGGATCGCCGGCATTCGGGCAGATGACGCTCGATGAGGCACGGCAGCAAGGCAAGGCGCTCGGCACCGAGAAGCGGAACGACTCCACGCTGGTGCCGTCGAACGATGCACAGGCGGCCGCGGTGCCGGGCTATTCGGGCACGAACCTGCCGGAGGGTTCCTATTTCGACGATCCGGAGAGGCTGGAAGCGGCGGCCCAGTCGGCCAAGTCGTCGAACGAGCAATATCGCATCACGACCGACGCCGATCGCACCCGAGCGACCTTCAGCAATTCCGAGATCCTCTCGACGACGGCCCGCGCGACTTCGGTGGAAAATGACCCATCGACCTATCTCGCCGGCGAGTCGATGGGGGGAACCAAAGGGACGTGCGTGCCCCTGCCGCCCGCGACCGGCAGCGCGGGATACTACGAGGCGAGCTGCAACGCCGGCAGCAAGGTCACGACGGAGGCGCGAACCTGCAACGTCACCCTCGATGTTCGTGCCGAGCCGCGGACAGTCTACACCTATTATACGGGCCGGTTGAGCTTCCTGCCGACCGATGGTGGCCCTTATCCCGCGCGCGCCGCGTTCGACGACGAGATCGCATCGGGCGTTTGCTGGGAAAGCCGGGTCATCGACTATTGCGACAATATGAGCGCCTATGGGTACACAGCGGCGCCCAACTGCAAGAGCCTTGGCCATACTGCCGTGGAGGTCAAATGTACGGCGGAGGCCCAGGGGATCACGCCGGGCGAATACCATCCAGGCTATGTGCTCTCGACCGGCAACTATTGGCTGACCAAGCAGGACGAGCCGGCGGTGCCGGTGGTGACGCGCAACGAAGGCCTGTGTGCCGCGAACGCTGCTGACGCGAACTGCACGCTCGAGACCGAGGTCTGCACTTCCAGCGATCCGGTGACCAGGATCGTCAATGGCGTTCCCGTCACCCAGCCCTGCTGGGCATGGGAGCGCACCTATCAGTGTCATCGCATTTCATCGGCCAACGACTGCGGCGACCTCGAGGCAAACGGCAGCTGCACGTACCTTCGGACCGAATGCCTGGACGAGGAACCCGACGGGGGTCCCTGCAAGGTCGAGAACCGGGTCTACAAATGCCCGACGCCGTCAGGCGGCCCGAGCGATACGCCGCAATATATCTGCGGCGACGACGTCTATTGCATCAACGGCGACTGCGAGCCGATCGTTCGGGAAGCCTCCACCGAGTTGAAGGATGCGCTGGTCGCGCTCCATTCGATCGACCAGGCGGGCAAGGAGTTCGACGAGAATAATTTCACCGTCTTCAAGGGCAGTCGCGAAACCTGCCACAAGCCCGTCTTCGGGCTCATCAACTGCTGTGCTGGCAAGACCTCTGGTCTCCTTACCGTCGGCGCGGGGGCGGCGGCGCTGGCGGGTGGTCCCGCCGCGATCGCCGCGCTGGCGACGCCGTTCCTGACATTGTTCGCCTGTTCGCAGTCCGAGATGCAGCTCGACATCAAGGACCGCATGGGCCTCTGCCACAATCTCGGCACCTATTGCTCGTCGAGCTTCCTCGGAATCTGCAGCACGCGCCGCACCGCCTATTGCTGTTTCGAAAGCAAGCTCAGCCGCGTGCTCCAGGAGCAGGGCCGTCCGCAACTAGGCAAGGCCTGGGGCACCGCCAAGAAAGAGCAGTGCCTCGGGTTCACGATCGACGAATTTTCCCGCCTCGACCTGTCGGTGATGGATTTCACTGAGGTCTACGCGGACTTCATGGATGCCGCCAAGCTGCCCGATGAGGTCCAGACCATGACCGACATCCAGCAGAAGATTCAGAACTATTACGACCTTCACGGCAAGTGAGATGGGCAGGACCCCTCTCGTTGCCGCGGAGCCGCAGGACTAGCCCAAGGACATAGGACCATGCCGTTCTTCATCATCGAGCTGCCCGCCCTTCTTGCATCGCTCGCGATGCAAACCTCGCCGGCACCGCAGCCCCACCGCTGCGGCACGCCCCCTGTCAGCGTGGCTGACTGCTGCGTCCACCTCGTAGGCGGGGACGGCGGGACAGCAAGCCCGCCGCCCACATACCCTTCCGCGCATTCTGCCTCAGCCGATGAAAGGACGATGAGCGATGTCGATAATCGCTAGGCTTTCGACGCTGGTCGCCGTGGGCGTTGGCCTGGCGGCGCCGCTCATGGCGCAGAACGCGCCGCCGCCGTCCGATACCATCGAGCAGAGCCGGCCTGACGACTTCTACTGCGGCGAGCGAAAACTCGGCCAATGGTTCTATTGCGACAAGCCGAAGGCCGTCCCGCGGGAAGCGCCGGCAGCACCGCCACAGCAGAGCGCTGTCGACCGCATGGCGACGATCACCAAGCATCTCGACGAACTGAAGGCGAAGGCGATCCTTGAACCGTCGGAGGAGAATGTCATCGCCTATGTCCGCTTCCAGCGCGAGCAGCTCGACCGGGCATCGACCTTCTCCGATGTCTGGCAGCGCGCGCTGTGGCAGAATCCCGACATCGACTACACGCTGCAAAGGCCGGTCTCGACGGTCGGCAAGCGCGCCTGGCTCGATAACCGGAAGGCCGATCGTGACGCGGTCCTCACCAATCTGGGTCAGCGTTACGGGCTGTTCTATTTCTACGCCCAGAGCTGCGGCGCCTGCGAGCTGTTCGCGCCGATCCTGCGCTCGGTGACCGACAGCCATCGCATGGCGGTGATGGCGGTGTCGATGGACGGCGGTCCGAGCCGGGAATTCCCGAATTATGTCGTCGACTCCGGGCAGCGCGCCCGGATGGGTGTGCCCGGCAACGAAACGCCGGCGCTCGTCCTGTTCGATACCGTGACGAAGCGCACGATTCCGATCGGCTACGGCATTCTCAGCGCGGATGAGATCATGGACCGGATCTTCACGCTCACGAACACCAAGGTGGGGAGCGATTACTGATGGCACAGCATCGTGGCAAAGGGCGCGCGCGCCGCTTCTTCCGCTCAGCGGGCGCCTCCATGGCGATGGTCGCCGCGCTCAATTTCGCGATCGTCGGCGTGGCGCGCGCCGATGTCGCGTCCGAGATGAACAACTTCTTCTCGGACGCGGGCGGCGCGGCCAATGTCACCGGCCCCTCTGCCTATCAGGGTCAATCGGCTGGTTACTATTCGCTCGGGAACGTCTGGACCCGCTTCCCCCAGAAAAGCGTGCAGCCGTTCAACCTTCAGCTACCGAGCGCGCGGGCTGGCTGTGGCGGTATCGACCTCTTCAGCGGCAGTTTCTCGTTCATCAACGCCTCCGAGATCGTCGCGATGCTGAAGGCGACGGCCAACAATGCGCTGGGCTTTGCGTTCAAGCTCGCGATCGATTCCGTATCGCCGGAGATTGGGAAGGTGATGGATGAGTTCAGCCAGAAAGCGCAGCTCCTCAACCAGATGAATATCTCGAGCTGCGAGACCGCGCAGGCGCTGGTCGGCGGCATCTGGCCGCAGATGGATTCGACGCGGGCGACGATCTGCGAAGCCGTCGGCAACAGCCAGGGCGTGTTTTCCGATTGGGCCGCCTCCCGCCAGGGCTGCAATAACGGCAACCGGCGCGATTCCACCATCGCGGGCAATACCGACGCGTCGATGAAGGATCAGCTGGTCGGTGAGCCGCACAATTACACCTGGGAGGCGCTCAGGAAATCGGCCAAGTTTGGGGCATTCGATCAGTCCTTCTCCGAATATGTCATGACGCTGGTCGGCACGGTCGTGACCACGCCTTCGACCGATCCGAGCGTCGGCGGCAAGGTCGTCATGTTCGGTCCGGCCGAAGAGGCGGTGGTGACAGCGCTGCTCGACGGGACGGCGGACGCGCCGCCGGTCAAGATGCTCAAATGCAATGACGAGAATTGCTACGACGTCGGCGAGCAGACGCTGTCGGTTCCTGCGTCATCGGCGCTGCGTCCGCGCATTGCGACGATGATCAAGTCGATGAGCGACAAGATCCGGTCCGACACGCCGCTCAACGCCGCGGAAAAGCAGCTGCTCAACCTCGCGACGGTGCCGATCTACAAGATTCTCGCGGTGCAGGCCTATGCGCACTATGCGCTGACCGACGGCGAGATCCAGACGCTGTCGGAGATCGTCGCGGTCGATCTCCTGTCCGCCATGCTCGACAATATGCTGGACCGGGTCGAGCAGGCGAAGGTCCACTACCAGACGTTCGACCAGGAGACCGCGACGCAGTGGAAACAGCAGATCGCGGCCACGCGCGCCAAGTTCAGCCAGCGTGACGTCCGGCTGAACAACAAGTTGCAGGTGACGATGCAAATCATCAACCGCAGCATCATGCTCGAGTCCACCCTGCAGAACTCGATGACGCCGGGCATGGCCTCCGCGCTCAATTTCTCGCGCGGGCTGAACGCGCAGGGGCTGAACTAGGGCGGGAGCGCGGCGATGCTGGAGGTCTTCACGGTCGGGGGCGGCGAATATCTCGTAAACGTGTTCAATGCCGTCGCGGCCTGGTCAGGCGGAGGGGGCTATCGCTCGCTCCTGCGGGTGGTGATGGTGATGGGCCTGATCTACTCGCTGCTCGTTGTCGCCTTCACGCTCAACTACAAGGCGTGGATGAACTGGTTCTTGCAGGCGACGGCCATTTACCTTTGCCTGATGGTGCCCACGGTCAGCATCAAGGTGACCGATCGGATCAACCCGAGCCTCGCGCCGGCGACGATCGACAATGTGCCGATGGGTCTCGGCGTGTTGGCGAGCTTTACCACCCAGGTCGGCGACTGGCTCACCCGCACGGCCGAGACCGTGTTTGTTATGCCGAGCGAGCTGAACTACTCGACCAACGGCATGGTGTATGGTGCGCGCCTGTTCGACGCGACGCGCAATTTCGTCGTTCGGGACGCGGAGTTTTCGACCAACCTCGAAAGCCACTTCAAAAACTGCGTCTTCGGCGACGTGATGCTCTATCAGAAATCGCTGACCAACCTCGCCAAGGCGCCCGATCTGTGGGCAGCGATCGGTCCGGGCTCGGAAGCGCGGTCGCAGGAATGGCTTGAGCGGCAGGGCGACGGCACCGTCCAGAATTTCATCATCACCTGCCGCCAAGCCTATCAGGCGCTCGACGCGCAATGGACGCCGATGATCGAGGCGAACGCGCCGCTCTGGGGAAAGGAGGTCTATCCCAAGCTCAGCAACGCGCTGGCTGCCGACAAGCTCAAGCATGACGTTCCGGTCGTGAACGCCGCTTTCACCGGCTCGGCGAGCAACTTCACCGAGACCATGCGGCAGAACACGGCGATCAATGCCTTCATGCAGGCGCGAAACAGCATGGCGGGCGGCAGCGGCGCTGCCGCCATCGACACGTTTGCGCAGACCCGTGCCGACATCCAGGCCCGCAACACGTACAATTCGATCGCGCAGCAGGCGATGGCCTGGGTGCCGATCCTCAACATCGTGTTGACTGTTGTCTTCTTCGCGATGTTCCCGGTCATCTTTCCGCTGTTCCTTATGCCGCAGACCGGTGTCGGGACGCTCAAGGGCTATGCCATGGGCTTCTTCTACCTGGCAGCTTGGGGCCCTCTCTACGTGATCCTGCACATGATCTGCATGACGAGGGCGGAGTCAGCGGCGAACGGTGTGGCTGGGGGAGGGGTGACGCTTGGCAGTTATGCCGGCATCGGGGCGGTCAATGGCGAGACGGCGACCATCGCCGGCTTCATGCTGATGAGCGTGCCGTTCCTTGCTGCCGGTCTCGCGCGCGGCGCAATGTCAATCGCGGGACAGTCCATGTCGATGCTAGCGCCCGCTCAGAATGCGGCGGAGGCCGCGGCGCTCGAGCAGACCACGGGCAACTATTCCTATGGAAATGTGAGCTGGGCGAACTCGACGTCGAACATGCGGCAGGCGGATCAGTGGACGACGGCAGCAAGTTACGTAAGCGGAGCGCCCAGCGTGGGCTTCCGCCAGGACAACGGCACCATGATCACGGGCTTCGGCGACGGACACGACGTGTTCGACATGTCCCAGGCCATGTCTCGGCTCGATGTGTCGCCCAATCTCAACACCTCGTTCTTCAATGAGACGCGCGAACAGGCCAGCGAGGCACATCGCCAGGCTGTCGGAGTGGAAAATCTTGCCAACGAAATTCGAACGGCGACCCACACCAACCGAAGCGCCTATGGAACTTCAACCGAACGGGCATCTGGTTGGGACTCGGGCAGCGGGAGTCAGGCTAACACGTCGATCGAGCGGTTTGACCGGAGAACCGGGACTACATCGGAGGGCCTTGAGGAACGCTCGACCATAGCTCAGAATGAGCGAGCTTCCAGAAGCCACGGCCAACAAGCCGAAACCTCAGATGTGGTGTCGGGAACAATTAGCGCAGGAATTGGTGGCGGAAGAGGTGGTGGTCAGGTCGGTCAAGGCGGTGGTCAGCGTGGCGGTCGTATCGCCTCGCCCGGGGCGGGCCTGATGGTATCAAAATCCGGCACTCAAAATGACCAAATGCGTTATGAAACCAACGACACCAGAAGCAGCGACAGCGGCAATACCTCTTCCAGCGGCTTCCGGGACGATCATGCGAACGGAACGGGTGCCTCGGTGTTTGATGGCACCTATTCTCGCGGTGGTTCGTTCAGTCGCGCCTCGAGAATGTCTTCGTCATCGATGAGCACGGAAGATGCGCTTGCGCTTGCGGATTCTTATTCTGAATCTGCGCGGAAGCTTGAGGAGCTCTCGCAACAGCTCTCGCGCGAGGCGAGCTATGCCGAAACGCACGGCATGCAGATGAGCCAGAATCTGAGCCAGGAGTTGGCCAACTGGTATCGTGCACAGCAAGCCGCGAACCCGGGTCTAAACGCACCGGAGCTATGGGCAACTGACCTCACGCCTCAGCAGCGACAAGTCCGTGAGGGCATGATCGCCCGCTGGATGCAGGATAGGCACGCCGCCATTCGTGGCGAAATTCAAAGCCTGCTACACGCGCCCGATCTGGTCGATGTCCATGCACCGACAATCGGCAGCGCAGCAGATGTCGAAAGACGCTATCACCCGCATGGCCTGTCTCGGCTTCCGGCTGGACCAGGAGGCGGTGATCCTGGCGCCGCTGGAAGAATTATTTCAGCCGGCAAAGCCGAGACAGATGACGCCCGCGCCGCAGCTCAATCGATGAGAGGCCAACGTGTGCAGGGGAACGTCGACCTGCAGGGCGAAGTCAATCAGGGATTAGATCATGACTTCTTCCGAGATCCAAAGCTCAGGCAATAATCAAGGAATGAAGTAGAAGAAGTAGCCTATAAATCCGATCATCAGCGTATAGGCCAAAGCATACCCTATTAGGCCGCCCTTAGTGGGCACCCCATTTTCGTCGGTGATGATTTCTATCGCCGGAATGTCTTCTTCCACAACGAGGTGGACCGGGAATCCCGATGCTTCGGTCCGGCGCAGCGTATCCGCATCTGGTCGTGCGATCCATACCATGCCGTGGAATTTACCGGTTTCGCGGCGACCTGGCAAGGACGAGGTGTTTAACAGCTTTAGCAGCACCGCAAGGAACGGCGCTCATTTCGGGATCCGCCAGCAGTAAGCGCGCTTCGTTTCCAGGAGAGGCGTCGTACGAAAAGCGCTTCGTCAAGGATTGGGATCGTACAGGATGGACCAGCGGGAAGGGGCTCAGTACCCGTCATATCGACGACCTGCGCTCTCGAAGAGAGCATTGTTGGGTCACGGGCGCGTCGGCCGTCAGTTTCTCGCGAAGGCAAGAAGCGGCGCCATGTCGTGGGAGTCAGCCGCGCGGAGGGCCGCGATGTATTCGGCGCGAAGCGTGCCGATATCGCGCAAGGTGCCGCCGCCCCAGGTGAAGGCCGGCTGACCTAATTCTTCGATCTGCAGGTCAGCGAACAGCCTGGCATGTCGACCATTGCCATTGGGGAATGGATGGATGGCGACGAGGCCGTGATGTAGCCGCGCGGCGATTTCATCCGGCGCGAAGGCCTTCTGTTCTATCCAGTAGCGGGCGTCGCGTAGCAGCCCGCCCAACCGAAGATGAATCTGCCGCGGATCGACCCCGATGTTCTTGCCGGTCTTCCGCGTTGTGCCCGCCCATGACCAGACATCGCCGAACATGCGCTTGTGCAGTTCGAACACGAAGCCCTCCGTCAGAATCTCGGTGTCACGACGGCGCACCGTCCATGCAACTGCCGCGTCGATATTAGCCTGCTCAGCCTCATTCAGGTCAGCGCGGGTCGTGATCCACGTCTGGAGAAGCCCCTCGCACTCTTCCGCGTCGAGTGGTGTCGCATCATCTGGCTGCGCGAACAGATCGGTCACGCGGACTCCCACAGGTCGCGATCGCGCAGCGCCGTCTCGATATAGGTCTGGACGCGAGCTTCGAGGTCTCGGTCGACGCGCTGATCTTCCAGGGCCATCGAATGCGACACGCGCCTGATTGCCCGGAACGCAAGCTCGCGAGCGCGCAGTTCGACCATCTCATTCAAGCTGGTCTTTGGGAGCAGCGCGTAGACGAGGACGCAATCCATCGCCTCGGCAGCGCGGCGCAATGTACTGAGCTGAATTTTGCCGTGCGCTTCGGATCGTTCGAGACTGACGATACCCTGCGCGGTCATGCCCAGCCGTCGGCCAAGCTGCGCGCCGGTCATACCAATGGCATCGCGGATGGCTCTGATCCACCCCTTCGGAGGGACAGTGAAGTGCTCGAGCGGTCTGATGGCGCCGAGCTTCTCATCCAGCCGATCTCTGGCTCTGGTGCGAATTTCCGATTTCATAAAGTCAGGGCTTTATCTTTACACATCCATATCAACCCACAGATTGATACCATGGTACAAAATATAAATCTATAAGCTTATCGCTCTCAAACTGGATAAAGCTTAAAGTTTATAATTGATGGGCTCTTTTCCTTCGCCGGGGGTGCTCATCGCGGCTACAGGTTAGCACTATGAAAGGCGCCCGTGGAAGCGTTGATGCGCTAAGGCGCTCTCGCTAAAGCGCCTCAGGTTCTGCGAAAGGTCGCGGGAACTAATCTCGGCATTAGGGTCGGCCTAACCAAAGCCAACGTGGGCAGCAGAAGGTTGAGTAACGCGATAAAAATTCTCCACCTTCGCAACCGGACTCCCGTTATCTTCCGAGTCCAACCTCCGCGCAAAACTGACTGACCGTACCAATTTGCCATCGAGGATGGACCACCCTATCCGTGCAAAACTAAATTCTAGATTTAGATATGCAAGGATGACGATCGAGCGTAGCGCCAAGAATGAGGTCAGGGGTGCCACTCATCGGTAGGCCGCTTGGCAGGGGCCTCGGCTCGGCGCTCGATGTCGGGCAGTAACTTGACTTGACGGACAATCTGGTTCGCAAGCTCAACGATGCCGCCGGAAGTGCGCCACGGGCCGGAAAGCCGATCTTCCGCTCGGCGATCGACCGCCTCAGTTTGTCCGACGTGCCCGGGATCGCGACCCAGAATGATGGCGCCACCCGATATCTTCAGCACAGTGCCGGCGACGAGCTCAAGACAACGTTGCGGCCGCTAATCGATAGCGCGCTGGGGGACACGGGTGCATTCACGCAGCTCGACCGGTTGTCTCGCAGCTCGAGCCTGCTCCGCATCGCCGGCATCACGCGAGATCGGCTCGGGAGCTCCGTCACGGATCAGGCCCCTCAGCTGCATCTTCAAATATATCGGCGCGGAGGAGGGGCGCCTGCGCGCCAACCCGCTCGGCGCCGCGGGCGGCTGCTGAACAAGGTTCTCGGGAAGTAGGGTGGAAGGCCCGGCCGGTTCCGCGACCACGCGCTCGTGGACCTGCTGCTGAAGAGCCCTTAGTCTTCGCACAACGCGCGCATCGCGTTCATTAGGGGATTATAATGGCAGGAAAAAACTTCACGAGCCTCCGCAAGCCGGCACCTGATGAGGCGCAGATCCGGGTCAATCCGGAGACTGGGAAGGCCTACATTTTCGTCGAGCGCCCGAAGGTGATGTCCCTGCCTACCGCGTCGCCGGAGGAAATCGCCGAGATCGTCGAAGCGCTTCGGAACGCCCCACCGACTTCCGAGCCCGCGGACAGGAATGACATTGGCGAGTGAAAGCGCATCCGGGATCATCGAAAATGCGCGGCACAAATGTGCCGCGCCGTGTGCCGCGCCAGTCTTTCTCACCGAACCGGGATGCGATAATTGATGCCGCCATCGTCTGAGGGATCCTGCCTACTCAATCGCTCACCACCGAGGATGCCTGAAGGCCCGAGAGGTGCCCGCGACAAAAGTTGCCCACCCGCCTGTACAGCATGGCGACGCGTTCCATCATCCACCCTATTTCGCGAGCTGTGATCGGGAAGGACGGCTCATAGCGGGCTTCGACGTAAGCGCGTCGAACCTGTGCGAAGCAGCGCCGCTCGAACCGGCTCGTTCGTGGCCAGACTGACCGAAGCCGTTCATCGAGTCCTTCCGCCAACCCGCGCAGCTCATCCAGGCTATGGGTTCGTCGACCGTGCAGCATCACCGTCCAGAAGACACATTGGTAGAGATGCTCGCATGCCTGGTGGAGCAGAAGGGCCGCCATGCGCATATTCCCCTCGTCGCGATAGAACGACGCGCCGGACAGAAAATCTTCCGCTCTTGGATACCACCGCTCAAATTCCGCACGGCCGCGCCAGCAGCGCTCATCCGATGGAAGATTACGCGGCGTCGCCAACGGCGTTCGATCGAGCTCGTACAGCACGATTCCGCGCCGCACGATCGAGGCGAGGTATGGCAGACCGGACACCAGGGCCCGGTTCACGTCCTGCAGGCAATGCACATCGAGTCGGATCTCGCGGGGTAGGACACCCCGCTCGCGATCGCGGCGGAGCCGCGCGAGCGCATGCCTCCAGTGCTGATCCTTGTCCGCCAGCTCGCGGTGATTCACGATCACAAGAACATCGATGCTCTCGGATGCTGCAAAGCCATCGCCTTCGGCCGTTGAGCGGGGAGCATGGACGATCAGCTTCAGAATACGACCAGCCTTGCGATGGGAAGCTTGCTTGCCCCGCATCGCTTCCTCGAATTCTTCCAGCAGAGCCGATCGCAGAGTGAGTAGTTCGCGGGAAATCTCGTCCGGCAGTCGCTCGATATCGAAATTCGTCATTTGCGCGCCCAAGTTCGGCGAAATTGCGATTCTCATTCCAATTGAGATCAGCGATTTGGACACCGATCGCAACCACTTGTGATAGACCCTGGGGATGCTCGGCCGATCCGCACCCCCAGCGTTCCTGGAGCATATGCGCCGCGCACTTGGCGGGGCCGGGCCGTTCGATCGGCAATCCAGTGATCGTGCGCCGAGTGCCGGTGGTTCCTATGTCCTGCTTGTCCATCTTTCCCGATCGCTGGAATTTGAGAGGCCCGGCCTGCGGCATCGCTTCGAGCCCGGATGGTATGGCTATGTCGGGAGCGCGCGGGGGCCCGGCGGCATTCGTGCGCGGATCGGACCTCATCTCTGCGCGGAGAAGGCGGTTCATTGGCACATCGATAGCCTGACGATCACGGCCGATATTGTTCTGGCGTTTTTTGTCGAGGGCGCCAGCGAATGCACGTTGAGCCATTCACTGCTTCGGTCCAGGTATGGCAGCCGTCGGCGGCGGGTTTCGGGAGCAGCGATTGCCGTAACTGCGCCACCCATTTGCTGGAACCTGATATGGCCGCCATCGACCGCGGTAATTGAACGATCCTGCGAATTCGAGTGGACCACGGGAAATCGGGAGACCAAGTCTGAAAGGGCGGGGCTGATCTAGCCAAGGAGAACAAGCGACGAGCATCACGTTGACCCTACTCGATCTGGGAGGCCTCGTCGCGCTCCTGCTCTGGGGCGTGCATATGGTCCAGACAGGTATTCAGCGGGCGCTCGGTCCTCAGCTCCGGGCGTTCCTCGGTCATAGGATGCAGAACCGGGCGACCGCGTTCTTCGCAGGCCTAGGTGTGACCGCGCTGCTTCAAAGTAGCACGGCGACGGCGCTCATGGTTAAGGGCTTCGCCTCCAGCGGACTGATCTCGCTGCGTCAGGGTCTCGCGGTCATGCTGGGGGCGAACGTCGGCACGACACTGATCGTACAAATCCTCTCGTTCGACGTCGCGTTGGTGGCGCCAATCCTGGTGCTCGCAGGATATCTGCTGTTTCGGAGAGGTCGGGCCGGTCCACGAGATTTCGGGCGGGTCCTCATCGGTCTCGGCTTGATCCTGCTTTCGCTTCACCAATTCCTGTCGGTTCTGGATCTCTTGGCAAGGAACGAATTCGCACGGACCTCCCTGCAGGCGCTCTCCGAGCACATCGTGTTCATCGTGTTGATCGGCGCACTGTTGGCGTGGGCCGCCCACTCGAGCGTGGCGATTGTCCTCTTGGCAATATCATTCGCGGCAAGCGGCGTTCTGAGTGTTGCCGCGGGTATCGCCCTGGCTCTCGGCGCAAACGCGGGCACCGCGATCAATCCGGTTTTGGAAGGTTCCACCGCCGATGCCGCTGCACGTCGGCTTACGATAGGGAAGCTGATCGGCCGGCTGGGCGGCGTTCTGCTCATTCTCGCCGTCTATCCCTTTGTAACCCCACTGATGACCGGTGTGGAGAGCGCGCCGGCGCGCGCAATCGCGAACTTCCATGTCGGCTTCAACCTCGCGTTGGCGCTCATCCTATTTCCGCTGCTCACCCCCTATGCCCGCTTGCTTGAGCGCCTCTTTCCCTCCGCGCAGATTGACGATGCGCCGGATGCTCCACGCTTTCTTGAGCCGATCACCGCCGAGACGGCTCCTGCGATGGCGTTGGCGGCAGCCACTCGCGAAGCCCTTCGCCTGGCAGATGTGCTCGAGGAAATGATCGCGGGGCTGCGCGCTGTGCTTGCGCAGCCTGATCGGCGCCGGGTCGAGGAGACGCGCGCGCTCGACGACAGGCTCGATCGCCTCAACCGCGCGATCAAGGAGAACCTCCTGGCGATCGAGGCCGAGCGGCTAAACGAGGAAGAGAGCGACACCCTGGCGAGGATATTGACCTTCTCGATCAATCTCGAACAGGCGGGCGACCTCATCGATCGCGGACTTCTGAACATGACACAGCGACGAATAAAGCGCGGTGTGGCATTTTCCCGGGAGGGCATCGCTGATCTGCTTGCTCAGGCGGACAAACTTCACGCAACGCTTCGGCGCTCGACCGCAGTGTTCTTGAGCGGCGATCCCATCGGCGCAAGGGCGCTTGCGTCCGAAAAGGAAGCTTTTCGTCGTCTGGAGGACGAAGCTATAGCCGCTCATTTCCAGCGTCTGCGGTCTGGAAACATCGATACGATCGAGACGAGCGCGCTGCATCTTGATGCTCTGCGGGATTTGAAGCGAGTGAACGGCCACTTGATCGAGGCGTCAGCCTATCCGATCTTGAAGAAGCGCGGTGAGTTGCTCGCATCTCGGCTACGTCAGGTGATTTGATGGATTGATATCGGCGTGGCGCGCTTGAAGTCTGATCACCTCGCGATCCAGCGGCGCCCTCCGGCGCCGATCGTCGCAACAAACGCCGCCGGCACGGTCAGGCCGGCGAGCCCGACGAGGCCCAGCGGGAGGAGACTAAGGTCGGAGCCGGAAAGCAGCACGATGGGCAATTGTGCAAAGATCAGGACTGCCGCCCAGCGCCATGGCCGGTCGGGAAACAGGATGCCCAGGCCAAGAGACGCGAGAAGCGAGATTGGATAGGCCACCGACCAGAAGAGCGGATTGTCCCAGGGTTCCGGGCGCGTACCTACCCAGGATGTGGCGGACCAGAGCGGCAGCCCAAGTGTGGCGGCAAGAACGAACGCCCTGAGACTTTGACTCATGTCATACCGCTCCGGTGATGCTCACCGCAGCTTTTACGGGGCAAGCGTTTGAGTTTCGCTTAACTTCGCGAATTGCTTGTGAGCGAGCCGATTCTTCGCTCAATATACCGGGTATAGGGCCAGGATGGGGACGAAGAAGGCCTGCCCCGTTCCTGTGTGGAGGTGGCCATTTCGGGCGGGACGGGGCGATGAGCGACATCGGCGAACAGGTACAGAAAATCACCGTTGAACATTTGGGCGTCTATCCTGACAAGGTGACGCCTCAAGCAAATTTCATCGATGATTTTGGAGTGGATAGCCTCGACGTCGTCGAGCTGGTCATGGCGATCGAGGATGAATTCGGTGTCGAGATTCCGGATGAGGACGCCGAGAAATTCAACACCGTCCAGGACGCGATCCGCTATATAAAGGCAGCGAAAGGCCAGGGGGGTGTTCGCTACGCCCAACATAAGGGCGCGGAGAGGAAACGAGGAAAGGCGCGTGAGGGTTAGGTAATGGCGAGTACGAGTATCGAGCTGCCGATGGATTATCGCCCGTCGGACGACGAAGAATTCATGTGTCCAATGCAGTTGGAATATTTCCGGCAGCGTTTGCTGGCCTGGAAGGCGCAGATCTTGAGCGAGGCCGAGACGACACTGAACGTCCTGCAGATGGAGGAACTGCGCAAGCCCGATCAGAACGACCGCGCGACGAGTGAGGCTGGGTGGTCGATCGAACTGCGCGCCCGTGATCGTCAACGCAAGGTCATCGCCAAGATCGATGCCGCGCTGCGCCGGATCGACGAGGGCGACTACGGCTATTGCACGGTGACGGGAGAGCCGATCTCGCTGCGGCGGCTCGAGGCGCGACCGATCGCGACGATGACGGTCGATGCCCAGGAGCAGCACGAGCGGGCCGAGAGAGTTTCGCGCGACGGGTGAGGGGGCACGGCTAGTCTTTTGGTCTGCGGCCGAAGAGCAACCGCCAGAACCCTCTGGGAGCTGGCGGCTTGGGCATCACGTTTGGAGAATGGTCTCCCGACGGCGCCGAGGCACCATCGGGAGTGGAGGCCCGAACTAAAGGGGGGCCGAGCCTCTCTTCTCTATAACGCTCCTCAGCAAGGTTTAAAGCCCACCGAAGGTTGATGGCTGCCAACTCTCTTATAACCATGACAATATCTCCGACCAGACGATGAATAGTGAAGAACCTTTTCGCGATGACCGACGGCATGATCCGTATGACCCCGCGCAGCGCCGATAGTCCGGACGAGATCGCTGAAGCGCTGTCGGGCCGCGTTCGCGCGCTCGCGATGGCGCATGGCTTTTTGCAGCGGCGCGTTCGTTCGATGGATTCGGAACGCTCGACAAACCTATGTGAGCTGGTTGAATCGATTGTCGCGGTCCATGAAGGCGCCGCCGCGGAGAGAACACCGCGCTTCCGTATCTGCGGCCCGGATGTGCGGTGCGGCGATCATGCCATCAACGGCATCGCGCTCCTCATTCATGAACTGGCGACGAACGCCGCCAAATATGGCGCCCTGAGCAAGGCAGAGGGTAGCGTTTCCATTGCCTGGTCTATAGCTGATGATCGGCTGGAGCTGGTCTAGCGCGAGACGGGCGGCCCTCCGCTCGACGGATCCCCCGAAAGGTCAGGCTTTGGCAGCACGCTGATGAAGCGGACGATCGAGCACCAGCTTCGCGGCACGATGCGGTACGACTGGTTGCGCCAAGGCCTCGCGGTCGAGATTTCGGTGCCAGCCGAGGCATTGACCCGCTAGGCTCCGGAACGCGGCAGGAAGTCCGGGGTGGCTCGATGCGCACCCTGACGTAACAGTGTGCACGCCGGGAGATTGATATGGACAGCAAGATTTCCCGCATGCCGGCGTTATTCATCGGTCACGGCAGTCCGATGAACACGCTGGAGGACAACGGCTACACCCGCGCGTGGCGCGAGATGGGCCAGCACCTTCCGCGACCGCGTGCGGTGCTCGTCGTATCGGCGCACTGGTTCTTTGGCGCGACGGCCGTGACGGCCATGCAGAAGCCGCGGACGATCCACGATTTCTATGGTTTTCCGCCGGAGCTTTTCGCGTTTGACTATCCAGCGGCCGGTGCGCCGGACGTTGCTCAGGAAATCGTAGAGGTTGTGAAACCCCATTGGGTCGGGCTGGATCGTGATCAATGGGGACTGGATCACGGCGCCTGGTCGGTTTTGGCACATCTTTACCCGCAAGCCGATGTGCCCGTGGTGCAGCTTTCTATCAACGCTTTGAAGCCCCTCGACTACCACCTCGATCTTGCGGCCCGTCTCGCGCCGCTGCGCGAGAAGGGCGTCATGATCGTCGCCAGCGGCAATGTCGTCCACAACCTGGGGAAGGTTCAATGGCAGCGCCCCGACGCGGCCTTCGATTGGGCTGAACGTTTCGACGATGCCGTGGTCGATCAACTCGCGCGCGACCCGGGTGACATCCTGCGCGTCGCGGATCATCCCGACTACGGCATGGCCGTTCCCACTCCGGACCATTTCATTCCGCTCCTGTATCTGGCGGGATTGGCGGCTGCGGAAGATATCGGGATCAGTCCGCTGCTGCGAGGCTATGCGATGGGCTCGATATCGATGACCTGCTACGGGCTCGGCGCGGATCTGACCCTCAGCGCGGACCCGTGCGATGCGGCCGATTTGCCGAGTGGGATTCCGCCCGAGCAAACCAACATGTGAGCCCGCTCACAAATCGACCGCCAGTTCGGCGACACTGGTGGGGCATCTGAGAGGGCTGAGTAGCCGCCCGCTCGCCACGATACTGGCTCGAATATTCAGGAGCACCAGCCTTCAACATGGCATTCAAGCGCTGGACCGGGATGACGCCGAGCGAGTTTCGCGCGCAGGCCGATCCGGGCGTCATCGCGTCGATCGAATAAGCCGCCATACCTAACCGCCCGGGTCAGCGGCGCACCCGCGAAAGGACACGCGCTGCGACGTTGCTGCGAACGGCGAGCTTACGGCCATAGCGCAACGCGGTTGTCGGAGAGCTCCAGCGCAGCGCCTGCGCGATGCCGGCGCCATCCTCGCCCGCAGCGAAAAGATCCTGGGTCAGGCCAACGCGGAGCGAATGGGTGGATAGGGCCTGGACGGCATCGCGCAGCTTTCCGGCGGGCAAAATGACGAGGCCCATTTCGTAGGCGGCCAGCGCTACGCGCCGATAGATCCCATTGACGCCTTGCCGGGTGAGAGCAGTCTTGCCGATCGTATAGATCGTTCGCGCCAACTCCATTTCGGGATCTGACTGACGAGCACGCCGGCGATCCACGCCCACTCTGCGGAACATCAGTCCTTGCTTGATGGAACTTGCGTCCTGCCATGCGGCAACCCGTCTCATCGTCTCGACCGACAGCCACGCCCAGGCGCCTTCCTGTTCCTGATCGGTCTTGGAGAAGGGGATGAAAAGGGTGGCCGAACCGTCTTCCTGAAGATCGATATGCTCCACTTCAACCCTGGTGAGTTCGCTGACCCGAAGCCCTGCGTCGTACCCGAGTGAGAGCAGCGCCGCGTCCCTTAGCCCTTGCAGGTCGCCGCCACAGGCGTCGAGCAGCGCGGTGATAGTGAAACCCTTCACGTCGTCGTTCAGTGGGCCGCCGAAACGCAACGGGGCGGCCTGTTTCTGCACGGCGCCTTTGCGGCGCCGATTGGCCCGCAAGGCATTGCGGACCATCGGATGATCGGTTGGCAGATCGTCTTTGTCGCTGTGACCGATCAGACGGTGGATGTTCGCCATGCTCGCCATACGTCGCGAGAGGGTGGCGGGCTTCTTCCCCTCCGCCTCGAGGTGACGAAGATACAGCACGAGACCCTCCGGGGTGGCGGGCAGCGGTGGCCGCTGATCACGGCGCGACCAATCAATGTAGCAATCGAGGTCGGCCGCGATCGCCGCCTTGGTCGCGTCGGCCATAGCCTCCAGCGCCGTCTCGACCTCCAGCTGACTGACCGGCGGGTAATCGGAGGGGAGGGAGGCCGCGATGGTTCGAAGCAAGCGTGTGTCGGTCGGTTCGGCCGAGCCGCGTCGCCTCCGGGGGAGGTTGCCGGCATCCTGGCGGTGGATAACGATCTCACTCATCGGCTGAGGTTTCTTTGTGCGGAGAGCCGAAAGCCGAGACCATCCTTTCGCAGATTGGCTCAAGCCATTTTCCGACCCGATCGCGTGGCTCGTCCCAGACCGCTTTGCCGGCATAGCCGACCATCAAAATCCAGAACGCGATGAAGCCGGCGAACTTCGGGTTGTCACCATGCTGGTCAGCCGCAAAAGCTGCCATGGCGCCGCGCATTTGATCGAACATCATCGAAAGCCCGGCCAGCAGCCCCAGTCCGAAAAGGAAAAGCCACATCAGCTGCAGGTGTTGCCGCGTCAGGCAGGCCTTGGCGAAGCCGCCAACAGTGATCGACCAAAGGAATGTCGCACCCATCAACGCCGCGACCAGCCAGTCGCCTAGGGGCGTCAGGTGAACGATTCTTCCGTCGGTCGTGCCGGCATGCTTCGCGATTGCAGTGAGCAAACTGAGCGGCCCCACGATCAGACCAAAAATCCCAATAAGGTAGGCGCCGATCACAATCACCGATTTCAACGTCTTCTCGGCGTTTGGTATCACCCACGTACCTAGTCGTCGCCAGCCTGAACGCAGCGCCATCACCCCTTCCCCTTTCGCGCCTATACTTACCATAACCTCTCATTATGGTAAGTGAGAAAATCGCGTGGGGAGGGCGGTTTTTCGCGCGTCTTGCTCGATGCGTCACAGACGGCGCGGCGTAGATCGTTCTTGATCACCGCCGCCTAAGCGAGCGACCGGATAATGCTACCTATCAAATGGCAACGCTGGCAAGCTTGGTGTTGGCGACGGTAAACGCTCCCATGGCGCGAATGTCTCCGCGCACGAATTCGCCGACCTGATTGTTGATCCTAGCAGCGCGACCGATTTCAGTGCGCCCGCGTTCTCCTTGTTCTCGGAAGTCAGCCCAGTTCTGCAACTGGAGTTTGTCGAGGAAATGAGCATTGCCGTCGGGAAAGTCTGAGCGGTTGCGCGGGAGTTTTCGCGACTGTCGGGCTACGCGCTTGCACTGGCCACCTGACGCGATCACGCTCGGAGCCTAGCAATTAGAAAATTCTGGAAACTTTCATAAATTGGAAGTATCAGGAATTTCATGTCATCGTTGGCGCAGCAGGTCACGGCAGCGGGTCTGGCCGATCATATCCTCAGCGAGCGCCAGATCGGCGACCTGCTGGGGGGCGGTGACGCGCGGCGCTACGGTCTGGTCAACCGTGCGCTCAAGGATGGTTCCCTGCTTCGCATGAAGCGCGGGACTTATGTGCTAGGCAAGCGCTATCGTAGCGAAACTGTCCATCCCTTCACTATTGCGCAAGGTCTGGTGCCGGGTAGCTACGTCTCTTTCGAAAGCGCGCTCGCCCATCATGGCTGGATCCCCGAAGCGGTCTTCGTGACCGCGAGCGTGTCTCCCGGCCGCAAGACGCTCCGCTTCGAAACGCCGGACTTCGGCGCGTTTAGCTTCCATCCGCTCGCCATCGCGGACTACCGATTTCTGACCGGCGTTGATCGCGTGCAGATGGGCAAGCTCACGGCCTTCGTCGCACAGCCGCTGCGGGCATTGTTGGACCTCGTTGCCCTGCGCAAGGAGGAGTGGGCCGGCCTCGAGTGGCTGACCCAGGGCATGCGGATCGATGAGGACATGCTCTTCGGGCTTCGACGGAAGGATTTCGCCAAGCTGAAATCGGTCTACAAGCACAAGGCGGTGAACGGCTTCCTCACCGCGCTCGAGAGCGCCGTGCTGGCGAGGAAGAGGCCGTCGGTAGATGATTGATATCATCCAAGAAAAGCTGCGTCGCTATAATGCCGCCAACGCGATCGAGGAAGAGAACGCGGTCAAGGAAATCCTCCAGGAGATCGCGCTCTACGCGCTGTGGCGCGGCGATTTCTTCGACATCGCCCTCTTTCAGGGTGGAACGTCCCTACGTATCCTCCATGGCCTGCCGCGTTTCTCCGAGGATCTCGACTTCCTGCTGCGGGAGCCTGATCCAGGGTTCGACTGGACGCCCTATCTCAGGACGCTGATCGAGGTGTTCGGCCAGTTCGGGCTGAAGCTTGATGCGCTGCCCAGGACGAAGATGGACACGGCGATCCGCCAGGCGCTGATCAAGAACGATTCCATCGCGAGCCAGCTAGACTTGTCTTTCGCTGGAGCGGGCAAGCCGAAGACGATCCGGATCAAGCTCGAGATAGACGTCAACCCGCCCACGGGCTCGGGCGAGGCATCGACCTATCTCGATTTTCCAGCGGATCACGAGGTCCGCCACCAGGATCTGCCGTCCAATTTCGCGCTCAAGATCCATGCCCTCCTCTGCCGGGGCTTTCTCAAGGGCAGGGACTGGTTCGATTTCTCCTGGTATGTCGCCAAAGGCGTAGCGCCCAATCTGCCGCTTCTGCGCACGGCGCTTGTCCAGGCCGGCCCCTGGGCGGGCGATGATCACATCGTCGTCAACACGGTGTGGCTGAACGAAGCGCTGGGGAGCACGATCGCGAAGATCGACTGGAAGGCGGCCGCTGACGACGTGCGCCGTTTCCTGCGCCCGGCCGAACTCAAATCGCTCGATCTGTGGAGCGAACGCTTTTTCCTCGCCAAACTGGACAGACTGCCTCCCCCACCGCAGGAAGCAGCCATGCCATGACCGGCAAATTCTCCGCCTTCTTCGTCAAGGCGCTGGTCGATACGATCACCGGCGGCACCGCCCGCCGCCCCCGGAGAGCGGACGAATTCAACGCGCCTGTGCGCGATTCCCGGTCGACCGGTCGAATCAGGATTGTCGTCAGGTTTTAGACCTGCCCCATGAGCAATACGGAATCAGATCCCGACATTATCGCGGAGGATCCCCGGCTGGACGGACTCAAGGACCGCCACGATGCAGCCCATTCGGTCGAGGAGGAACGGGCCCGGCCTGCCGCAAAAGACCGTCACCTTGAGGACAACGGCACGCTGCTGGGAGACCGTGAAGCCTGCGGTGAACGCAAGAAAAATGGGGAGGTTCACGAATGGGTTCATGATCGCGAAGAATGCGCCTAAGCGCTTTCATCAGGTCGACATAACTCATGACAGCCTCTCCGGGCGGCGTGCGCTTCTTTCGTATACCGGCTTCATGCTGCTGACGGCCCGATGCAGTTACGAGCTTGTCGAGAAGACCATCCGCGCGGGCTGCCCTATGCTCGTGACGGTTTCTGCCCGACCAGCCTCGCGGTAGCGCGCGCGGCCGATGCCGGCCTGACTCTGGTGGCGCTGGCCCGCCAAGACAGCGCGCTTGTCGTCTGCGACGATCGCGGGCTTATCGCCTGAGCCAGCACCATTTCTGGCCACTCGCGACGCGCCGGTTTCTTGATGCAAGCGGCCGCCGACGGATGTGGGACATACGTAGCGACGCTCGCCGACCCAAAGGATAAGCAGGGGAAGCGAAGGAACGAACGATGGCCGCCTTTCGAATCTGCTTCTTCAACGAGATCCCGGATTCGACCGGACATGATCACCATTGCTGCCAGAGAAGCATCGAGATCCTCGAAGCCGCGGATGTGGAGGAAGCCATAGCACTTGCGATCCGCGAGTTTGAGGAGCTGGAGAAGATCGCGCGCTGGGATCTGCACGCCCATACCTACGAGTGTGCTCCCCTTGATATGGACATCTAGTCCGCAAATCTCGTTGCGTGCTTCAACCTGAGGAGGCGTCAGCGTCCCACGTGTCGTCAACCGAGCGTGCGAGAGCGATCAGGCGGCATCAAGCATCCGACCGTCAAGATTCAACTCTGAGATGGGAGCTGGCCGGCCGAACAGATAGCCCTGCAGCGCGTGGCAACCCGCGGCGCGCAGTAGCGTCGCCTGTGCCGAGGTTTCGACGCCTTCGGCTATCACCTGGAGATCGAGCGCATTGGCGATGTGCACCATGCCCGAGATCAGCAGCCGTGCCTTGGGATCGGTGCCGAGAGAGCTCACCAGCGATCGGTCGATCTTGATGCAGTCGAACCCATAGGATGGGAGGTAGGCGATGCTGGTGAAGCCGGTTCCGAAGTCGTCGAGCGCGAATTTGACGCCCAAAGCCCTTAGCGTATCGATCGCCTGCCGGGCGCGATCGGGGTGATCGATGAGATGCTTCTCGGTGATTTCAAGCTGCAGCCGATGCGCGGGGAATCCCGTTTCCTCAAGGACCTGCTTGATCTCGGTCTCAAAGCCGAGATGGCGGAACTGCGCAGGTGAGATGTTCACGCTCAGCTTGCAATCGGCAAAGTCACGCATTTCCGAGCACGCTCGACGAAGCACGAACAACCCCAGCTGCTGGATGAAACCGCCAACTTCCGCGATTTCGATGAAATCGTCAGGGGCGATCGGGCCATCGGGACGGCGCGGCCAGCGAGCGAGTGCTTCCACCCAGGCTGTGCCAAAACCCGTCAACAAGTTCAGCCGGCCGGCGGCGCGTGATGCCAGAGCGCGGGGTGAAATCAAACCGCAGCGAGCAGCTTGATCAACCCAAAGGCGTTTGCGGCGTGGGTGATGTGATAGGGTAGGACTGAGAGTGCGGTTTGAGCCTTCACCCGTCTCAGACCACGAGTGAGGAAGCGCGCCGACCAATCGATCATTATTCCGGGTGCCGGCAGATGCTGAAGATAGTCGAGGCTATTCGGCTACGAAGCCGAACGTCCGCAGCGCCAGTTCGATCTGTGCGGCGATCCGTTTGCGACTGAGGCCCTCTTTCCTGCCAAACAGGGCACACAGATGAAAGTCGCCCATTGCCGCGCCTAACAGCATTCCCGTCACGCGCTCGACATCGCCGATACTCGGGCGCGGACGTTCGAGCTTCAGGCGCTCCACGGCGGCCACCAGATAGCGATACCCTTTCGCCATCACGCGCTCATGGAAATCATCGGCCAGTTCCGGCGCGTGCTCCGCCTCCGAGATGAGAAGCCGCGTCAGGCGGACCTGGCGCGGCGACAGCACGAACGCGATCACCGCCGTCAGGCGGCGGCGCAGCTCCGCCAATGGATCGGCGATCGGCACAGCGTCGCGCTCGTCCCAGGGGCAATCGTCGGCGACGACGACAATCGCGGCCAACAGCCGGCTCTTGTCCGCATAGAAGGCGTAGATCGTCTTCTTCGACATGCCGGCGGTCCGCGCCACGTCCTCCATCGTGGCAGCGCCATAGCCGCTGGTTGTGAATACCTGCTCGGCGGCCTGAAGGATGCGCCGCCGCCGCTCGCTGTCCGAATAGACCGGAGGTCGTCCAGCCCTGGCAACGGCATGATCGGGAAAGGTCGAGGAGGTTCTTGACATTACGGAACGATATCGTTTCCTATCGCGGTTTCAAAACGCTACCGTTTCCGAACCGCCGGCGCAAATCCGGGGCGGAGTGGAAGATATCCGGCAAGGTCATTCGCATTGCAGCCCATAGCATCAAGACGCATCGCACCCATCCTCGGAGGCCTCGGCGCGCTCGCGCCATTGGCCATCGACATGTATCTTCCCGGCATGCCGCGGATCGCCGCCGATCTGCACGCCGGCGAGGGTTCTGTTCAATTCAGCCTCATGACCTTCTTCGCGGGCCTGATGATCGGCCAGCTCTTCTGCGGCCCGCTCTCCGACAGGATCGGGCGCAAGCCGACCATCTATGCGGGCCTCGCGCTGTTCGTCGCCGCCGCGCTCGGCTGCGCGAGCGCCGCGACGCCCGAGCAGTTGATCGCCTGGCGCTTCGCGCAGGGCCTTGGCGGCTCGGTCGGCATGACGATCAGCATGGCCATCATCCGTGACCTTTACACCGGCCATGCCGCTGCCCGCCTGATGGGGCTGATGATGATGGCGCTCAGTGTCGCGCCCGTCATTGCGCCGCTGCTGGGAACGGCCATCCTTGCCTTTGCACCCTGGCCGGCCCTGTTCGTGCTGCTGGCGATCGTCGGCGCTGGCTGCGCGCTACTGGTCGCCACCGTTCTGCCAGAGACGCGGCCGCCTGCCCTGCGGACGGCGACCCGCCCGGCCGACGTGGCGCGCAACTATCTGCATCTGATCGTCAGCCCGCGCTACATCGCCTATGTCGGTGTGATGGCCGTCGCACAGGCGGGCTTCTTCGCTTACCTCGCCGGCTCGTCCTTCGTGTTCATCTCCGTCCACGGCCTGACGCCGGCCGCCTACAGCCTGATCTTCGCCATGAATGCCGTCGGCCTGACGGCCGGCGCGCAACTCGCGCCTCGTCTCATGCATCGCTTCGCCCCACAGACGATCGTTCGCGCGGCACTGGCCGTTTATGCGGCGGCAGCGGTCTTTCTCGCCCTGCTCGAACTGGGCGGCGGCGCGGGCATCGTGGCGCTGGCCGCCTTGCTGTTCGTGGCGATCACCGCGCTCGCCTTCGTGATGCCGCTGAACAGCATGATGGCGCTCGAATCCTATGGCGCCATCTCGGGCACGGCCGCAGCACTGATGGGCACGATCCAGTTCGCCGCCGGAACCCTCGCCTCGCTCATCGTCGGGCTTACCGCCGACGGCACGGCATTGCCGATGGTGCTGACGATCGCGGTAAGCGGCATCGCCGCCTGCCTGCTTGCCTTTGGTGCTTTTCCGAAGGCGCACGTTTACGAAGCGCAGAAGGAACCCGCATCATGGCCCCTGTGCATTATCAGGACACGGATTCACGGTAGGCGTCGGCGGTAGCAAGCTATTTGCGCAGGTTCTCGATGCCAAGTTCGCTCCACATCCAGGTGAAGTCGTAGGTGACCATCGGGTCGTTCCGGTCGAGCTGACT
>QFCS01005200.1_pt1 | contig 64938 bp, 60 predicted proteins | sample 3576561 | NCBI WGS metagenome assembly QFCS01 | reverse complement strand
TGGTACAGCTCAACAAATGATCAAGGGAAAAGGCAGAGGACTAATGCGGAGAATAGTTATAAAAAACTATCAGGGTGTTTAGTTCACCTCTGCTTTTCCTTTGAAAATTTACAACAGTATTTAGCTAAAATCAAAGTAAAGTCAGGGTGTTCTTAATCAAGCGAGGTTCGGCGCAGTGTCTCTGAGGCACGAAGGACGCTGCGTGTTACACATCTTGGGTGTTAGATCAAAAAACAACAATCATGCATATTTTTTTTCCTTAGCGTGTTCTTAATCAAGCGAGGTTCGTCGCAGTGTCTCTGAGGCACGAAGGACGCTGCGTGTTACACGTCTTGGGTGTTAGATCAAAACAAAGTAATCATGCATATTGTACTTAATTACTGAATCTACTGCACTCCGTAGTGTTCGTATTGTGTTATTGTATTTTTGACTCATGTCAGTACGTAAACAAATCAGAGAAGTAAATGGTGTGTACTTTATAACATTTACCTGTGCGAGATGGTTGCCGTTATTTGAAATGACGAATGGTTATGATGCGGTATATAAATGGTTTAATTACTTAAAATCCTGCAATCATCATATAGTTGGATATGTGATTATGCCCAATCATGTACACGCTGTAATTGCCTTTTCAAGAACTACGCAACTGATAAATACAATTATAGGAAATGGTAAGCGATTTATGGCGTATGAGTTGGTGAAAAGACTTACACTGTTAGGCAGACAAGATATACTGGAACAACTATCAGGTTGGGTAAATAAGACAGATAGATTAAAGAATAAACAACATGAAGTATTTGAGCCATCATTTGACAGAAAAGAATGTTACTCAATTGCATTTATGAAACAGAAAGTTGACTATATTCATAACAATCCATGTAAAGCAAGGATGCCAGGGATAAGAATACCGGAAGATTATGCGCATAGTTCGGCAAGATATTATTATACAGGTATACAAGGGATATACCCAGTAATTACCTATATGGAGTTGCAGGACATAGATTTGAGATGAACATAGGAAGATTCCTTGTAATTGTAGGCCCACAAAAGTGTAGCACGCGGAGTCCTTCGTGCCTCAGAGACTCCGCGAAGAACGCTCGTGTATGAACAACCTGCGGAGAAGGAACCGGCACAGAATTATAATACGGATTATGCTTATGATGATAATGGCAATATGATTTCAGATGCCAATAAATCTATTTCTGATATTGACTACAATTTTCTGAATCTGCCGCGGCAGATTACAATGACCAGTCATGGCACTGTGAGTTATTCCTATGATGCACTTGGAGTTAAGCAGAAGAAGACTGTGACGGAAGGTAGTACGGTAACCAACTTTTATTATATCAATGGTTTAGAATACAGCGATGCAGGGGAGTTAAGACAGATACCACATGAAGAAGGCCGGATACGCCGTAAACCGGATGGTTCTTATATCTACGATTATTACCTGAAAGACCATTTGGGAAGTGTTCGTGTAACATTATCGGAAGAGCAGCCTGCAACGGTATATAGTATGGTTACCAGTGAACCGGAAAACGAGGAGCAGGAAACAAAGTATTTTTATAATGTAAAAGAAACCCGCGCGCAAAAGCCATCTTCACACCCCACCAGAAAAGCAAAAGACCTGTATGCGAGTAAATTAAAAGGAGGAGAGAAAAAGACAGGTCCGGCAATACTATTAAAAGTTACAAAGGGCGATAAATTATCTTTTTCAATAGAAAGCTGGTATGAAAGAAAAAACAAAACGCCTAAAGATAAAACCATTGCATTATCCGAAATTGCCAAGCTCGCAACCGGAACAGTTTTAGAAGCAGGAAAGGGCAATCCACTATCTGGATTTTCAACCGATGGTCTATTGCCCGCACTCGGTAATTTTTTACAGAACCAGGATAAAGCCGCAATAGCAGGCAAACCCAAGGCTTTTTTAAACTGGGTATTACTCGATGAAAAGTTGCAACCCTATAAAGACGATACAACGCTTATAAGCAAACCAGAATACAGCGGCTACTCGCAGGTGGGTGAAGAAAGTAAACTAACCAAACATGTTAAGAAAGACTGGAAAATTGACCGCAGCGGCTATGTGTACATATTTAGCAATAATTTAGATGAAGAAGATGTATTTTTTGAGAACTTTACAGTGATCACACAATCGGGCCCAATACTGGAAGTAAACCATACTTACCCATTTGGTTTAACAATAGATGGTATTAGTGGTCAGGCATCGGGCAGGTTGGAGAATAAGTATCGGTTTAATGGAGGTAATGAATTACAGAATAAGGAGTTTAGTGATGGAACGGGGTTAGAAATGTATGATGCAAATTTTAGGACATACAATGCTCAAATTGGAAGATTTCATCAGATTGACCCACTTGCTGATATTGCCGATGATCAATCTCCTTTTTCTTTTGTAAATAATAATCCAATATCTTTTTCAGACCCATTGGGTTTGATGATTGATTCTACAAAAGCACCTGGTTTCCCGAATAGTACCACTGGAGCAAATGTTTTACCAGAAGTTGTTGTATCCGCAACGACGAAGAAGACTGAATCTTCAACCCCATCGACAAATCAAGCTGGTTTGCCTGCATTACCTTTACCCAATTTACCGCCTTTAACAGTTGTACCTTTAATTCCTGCGCCAGTAACCCAAATACCACCTGTGGATTTGCCTCCTGTCAAAGTAAATCCTTCACCTTTAATTGAGGTTTCTACGGGGATGATATTAAAATTTTTTGGAACAATTGGAGCGTTATTTTACCCAACGCCTACTGGAGCAGGAGCAGATCGTCAACCACATCAATTTGCACCTACACCGTTCCCTGGTCATGGGAACAATAGGGATAATAGTAACCCTCATATTGTTTATCAGTTTACTTTTACACCTAAAGATGGGAAAACCCCTGTGCTAAAATATGGCATTTCAGATGTTTATAAAAATGGTTTAAGTAGACCAGAAAATCAACTTAAGGCTTTTCAAGCAAGATATGGAGCGACAGTAACAATGAGGGTATTGACACGAACACTGAATAGAGTTTCAGCACTTTTCATTGAATCAGGGCTGGTTTCTAAGCATAGAGTGCAATGGGGAGAAATGCCTCGTGAACAAGTTCGTCCTGGGGGCTTTTAAAAACACATTAATTATATGAAAACACAATTACTACGTTTAGGGTCTGTGGTTCTGCATGGTGTTGGTGGTCCAGAAGCAGGGGCTATTAATTTAATCTATTCTGTTTTGTTACATGAGTATAATCAAGACATGTATTCCTACATTGGTATTAACCAAATAGGCAATGATTTGGATGAGTTGATAATGAAAGAACCGAATCGGAGAATCTATATTAATATACGCTATCCTTCATACAATGATTTTGAAAAAAAAAGTGTAATTGAACAAAATCGTATCAGATTAGATGTTGTACATCAGTCATTATTAAGGATTGCAAAAGAGGATGATAAGCTTGATGTTGAAAAATTAATAATGATTAAAAATAAAATATTAGAAAATAATTTTTTATTTGATTTTGTCTATAAAACCTACGTAAATAAAAAAGATGAAAGTTTAGTTGCCAAAGTTATCATTCATCCTTTAGTAACGAGATTTGACATTTATGTTCTTATTGAGCAAAATGGTCAGGCTAAATGTAAGAAGATGATATACAGCGGTGGTACAGATGATTATTATTTTGCAGCCTTATTCGCTTATGGCATGTGGCACAATACTAATCGATTTGTAGTATCAGGTAAGGAAAAAGAAATGGAAATTCATATTGATATTGAAAAGTGTAGTGTGGAATACGTTAATTCGTCAGGTTATCATAATAAGGCACCTTTTTTTGAATTAATGAAGAAGCATAGGTCAGAGAAAGAGAGTGACAAGGCTTATGAAGATTGGCTACATTCTTTGCCTCCTGCTGTTGCAGCAATTATTAATCAGGGTGACAATTAATTTTTTTTTGGTTCGGACCAGTGTTGTCTAACTCTTCAAAAGTTACATCCACATTATCGGGTGCATTAGGGAAAATAAAAAAACCAATTAACATTCTTGGAAAGAAAAGATTGTATACCCATACACTCAATGGCTCAAAAAGATATGCAAGTACTTGGGGAAGATTTTTAGGAAGATGGGGGACAAGAATTTTAGGACATGCTTCAGTCGCCTTATTGACTTATGATGTAGGGAAAACATGGTTCCCCGCGGCTCAATCTGGAATAAACAGTTATAATACAGCATATCCAATATCTCAATCTGGTAATTTGATTTATCACGTTAAATAGCGTCAAAATGAATAACAGTAGTTTCAAAACAAACGATGCGTTGATTGATTTCATTAGAAAACAAATTCGAGAGTTTAAAATGTCGATTGACAAATCGACACAAATTGAAAAAGATTTAGGTGTAACAGGCGAAGAAGCAGAGGAGCTTATTCATGAATTCTCAAAAAGTTTTAACGTCGATATTTCAAATTTCATGTTTTCAAAATACTTTAATGACGAGCCTCACCTTTTGTTTAATGGAATGGACAAGAAACCATTAACAGTAGGTCATCTTGAGAAAGCTATTGCAATAGGTAAATTAAATGATACAGTAATAAATAGTTAGATTCGTTTATTCAACAATCAAAGAGGCTGTTTCAAAAGGGCAGCCTCTTGTTTTTTTTCTCCTCAGCGTGTACCATTTACTCATAAACTTACTAATGTGTTACAGAATAGTTGATCCTTAAAATTAATGATTAACTTTCCTATGTGTAAGTGGCCGCAGAGTCCTCTGTGAGAGATATCTGGGGAAAATTGCCATAAATTAGCCTCTGCCGAGAATGAAAAATTAAAGGATTTTATCTTGAAAAAGTTAAGGGTTATCCTGTAAACCTTGTAAGAAAACCAAAATACAGAATGGGCAATAAAAAGTTTCATAAAGAAGTCGGAAAAAAAATAGCTGAGATTTTACGGACAAATGGTTTTTCGGGTTCAGGAAATACTTATTATCTATTCAAGAATGATTCTTGTGGGGTAATTATGATCCAAAATGCCAAAACCGAAACACTTGGATGCTTTAAGTTCACTTTAAATTTCGGAGTGAGTTTAAATGTTATACGACAATTTTATGAAAGTGCTCGTAAAGAACCGGAATTTGATGAATGTCAATGGAAAATACGGATTGGACAGTTCATGGAAGAAAGAAATGATGTTTGGTGGATTATAGAAAACGAATCAGATGTCTTTGATATAATAACTGATTTTGAAGTTCGATTGAAACTTTTACTCCCCCAATTTCTTATTAAAATATCTGAAGGCGTTTTAAAAGAAGAATGGTTAAAAGGTAAAGCGACTGGCATTACAGAATTTGAAAGATTGCAATACCTAACAATTTTACTCAAAAAGGATAAATCTCCTGATCTTGAAAAGGCTGTAAATGAATTGGTTGTATATTCTAAAGGAAAATCTTTTGAATATTCGGCAAGTGTGCATTTGAATGAATTAAAAGAAGTATAATGGAAAACTTTTTTCCCTTCAGCGTGTACTTAATCAAGAGAAGTTCGTCGCAGTGTGTCTGAGGCACGAAGTCAATGAGACTCCTTTGGAGGACGCGGGAACGTTTCAAAAAAGTAGACCATACGAAAGAATATAAAATGAAAAGGAGGTCAATGTGGTATGAAAATTTTAGTGAAAGCCAATATTGATGGCGAAGTGATTAGGTGTACTGGCACAATTGATATTCATTGGAAAAATGAACATCAAGTTTATGTTAGTTGGACAATCTTTTCACCAGCAACAACAATTGTGTCTAAGTCTGAAAATTTTAAGTACAAGGGAACGATTGAGTCAAGCACTGAATTAATCAATAAGATTATAGAACGCATATTAAAATATAGACTCGGTAGGAAAAAAATATTTGAAGAGGTTGCGATTTTTGAAAAATAAAAAACGTTGTAACGTATATCTTTTTCCTCCTGAGGGTGTACTTAATTAAGAGATGTTCATCGCCAAAAGATATAAACAAAGAGATTCACAATTTTTTAACTGGCCGCAGAGTCTGCGGGGAATTTGCCATAATGTAGACATTGCGGAGAATGAAAAAAGGTCTCTTTGGAATTAAATCTGCAAAGATCGATAAGTCTAAAACTTCAAGTTCAGCCGCAAGGAGGTATTTAAAACACGCGATCAATGCAAAAGAAACAGTGAATGTTGTTGATGACCCCGGAAATGGAAATCATGTCCCAGGAGCTAATTTGAAAGAGATACACATTGATGCTTTAGAAGGTGCACAAGTACAAGGTGCGGCTTCAGTTGGCTTGAATAGTGAAACCGTAGGCATGGGCATGATTTTTATACATGAATTAGGTCATACTGTTTTAGGAGGAGAAAAAATTGACCCCTCAAACTATAATAGTTATTCTTCAGGAGCTAACGAAGGTGTTAATAATAAGATTAGAAGGCAAATGGGAAGTAGTTGGGGTCAACGAGAATCATATATGACTCATAGGGCGCCAGACGGACATAACTATATGCCTTTTGATTTAAAAGCAGAAAAGGACTTAAAATCAGGAAAGGTGCCGACTACACTTTTTTTAAAATTCTAATTATGAAACAATACTTAACCTTTTTTTTAATTTGGATCTCTTGTGGAAGTTATTCACAAAAAATTGATCCAATGTATTTAAAGGCATATCAATTCATTGGTGTCATTTATAAAGAGCAATTTAATGTTTCACCTGTTATTAAATACATAGGAATTTCGCCTTTTAATTCACAATTAAACAGAATTGATTCGAGTTTGATTTCTGAAGAAATGCAAGATCCAAAATTGTATTATCAAAAAAATTATTTCGAACCTTTCTTTAATAATTGTATCGATTCTGTGTTTAAAAATATAAAGGAGTATAATATGTATTTATTATTCTCGAAATCAAATAAAAATCACTTGTTAGTAGAGTTAAGGAAAGGTAGGTATAGTGATAGTAATTTCAAACAACCTTATTTTGGTACTGCGGATAAGTTTCTTCTTTTTTTTGATACTCAAGGTAATATTGTAAAGCATTTAAGGGAAACAATTAAGTATAACTAAGGCGTTAGAGGTTTTTCTTTTTTTCTTTATATCTGTCTTAAAAAACAAACTTTTTTTCTCTTCAGCGTCTACTTAATCCAGCGAAGTTCATCGCAGTGTCTCTGAGGCACGAAGGACGCTGAGTGTTACACAGCCAGCGTGTACCATTTACTTTTAAACTTACTAATGTCTTACAGAAAAGTTGAGCCTTAAAATTAATGATTAACTTTCCTATGTGTAAGTGGCCGAAGAACCTCTACGAGAGACATATGCGGGGGAAATTGCCATAAAGTTGCCTCTGCGGAGAATGAAATGCAAGCAAAAGATAGAAGTATGTCTTATCCTAGACCCAAGGCTGATAACCTAAACTTAATATATGAAATTACTTTTTTTCTACTTAATGGTTTTAACATGCTCATGCTCTACTGAGGAAAAACTGCGATTTGATACGTCTAAAATTAAAGAACTTCAAATAACTAGCAGATTAGATAGTGGGTTGAATCTACTTGTTAATAATTACGAAATAATAAACCGTTTTTTTGACGATTGTATCAATCAAGCCAAGGCTGAACCAGTGAAGTTCATAATGAATTATCAAATTAAAATAGTTCAGGAAGATAGAAGCGATATTCTTATTATCAACGGCAATGCCTTAAATCTTAATGGCAAGACTTTTCGCAGCAAATGCAATGTAGATGATAAAATAATAAACCTTGTAAAATGAGTTTTTTTCTCCTCAGCGTGTACAATGTCCATGGGACTCAGAGACTCCGAAGAACTTTCAAGTATGAACAAGGTTATACTCAATACATCTTCATAATAACAACAGTACTTAAACAGGGCAAAACACCAATATAGTGTTCTGCTGTGTTGATGATGTGTTGATGATGTGTTGATGATCCTGGTAAGTACTTAATAATGAACGAATTAGAAACTGGTGTTTTTTACTGAAAAAATGGGGGTCACCATCACTTTTGGAAAGTTCCGAAACTGGTAAAAATTTCTTCTCTCCAGGGTTGGGATACCCTTTAAAAACTAAAATTACCGAACTGCGTAGAGGTTCCTCCTTCGTCGAAATGACGGTTAGCCTTCCGTCATTCCGACGAAGGAGGAATCTAATGGATGTATATCAATAAGTATTTAGTTCTCATTGGCTCAACCTAAAATACGATTACCGCTCCTCATAAACTCTGCGAAAACTTTCTTGGGTGGGCATGCATTGAAAAAGGACGCTTTAAAACGAATACCATTCAGAAAAAAAAATTACCGAACTGCGTAGAGGTTCCTCCTTCGTCGGAATGACGTCCCGAAGCAGGTGGGGGCAGTCGGAATTTAAAACCAAAATCCCCTTTAAAAACTAACAACTGTAAGCAAATGCCCCCGATTTAATATTCCTTTCATAAAAAAATACACCACTATAACCCAAACTGTTATAATTTTACAGCCTCAAAAATCAATAGACCACTCAAAGTGAAGCAGATACTGATCAATTACCTTTACCTCCTACTGAATACCCCAAAACAGGTGTTTTCAATAGAAGCTGCTTTTAACTTCCTCCCGCGACCCCGACGTGGTTGCTGATAGGACGAGCAACTGGCACTTGCCCCTATCAGTGGAAAACTCCCCGGAATTGTTTTTCTGACAGGTAGCTGTCGTTCCTTTTACGTTATTTAATTTTTATAAGTTGGAACAAAATATCATTGTTCGTGTAGCCAATAGTGGCGACACAGGATATGCACAAACCATTACCGATGAAATGGAATCATCGGCCAAAGCACGTGGAACAGGTATCGCCAAACGAAGCCCGGAATATGTAGCAAAGAAAATGGATGAAGGTAAAGCCGTTATCGCTTTATTACCCGATGGAACCTGGGTAGGGTTCTGCTATATAGAAGCATGGGGACACGATTCTTTTGTAGCCAATAGCGGCCTCATCGTTTCGCCTGCCTTCCGTAAAAGCGGAGTAGCCAAGCTTATTAAACAAACCATCTTCAACCTTTCAAGGGTTAAGTATCCGAAAGCTAAAATTTTCGGCTTAACCACCGGACTGGCTGTTATGAAAATCAACAGCGACCTCGGTTATGAACCGGTAACCTATAGCGAACTTACCGATGATGAAGAATTCTGGGCAGGCTGCAAAAGCTGTGTGAACTATGATGTACTGATGAGCAAAGACAGGAAAAATTGCTTCTGCACCGCTATGTTATACGACCCTGCCGATCATTTTGAACCGGAAGAAACTTCTTCTGAGTTTAAAAAGAATTCTAAAATATATGAACGCTTTATGAAGCTGAAACAACACAAACTGTTGCGCATGTTTCGTAAAAAAGAAAATGGCGGTGCAGCCATCAAACCAAAATCATTTTTTCATCACCTGTTTAATCTCTGATTATACAGGATCATTGTACCAGTAAAGCAAGCATCGTATGAGCACTCTTCCTACATCACTTCCCGCAGGCACCAAAGTAGTATTGGGTTTTAGTGGCGGACTCGACACATCTTATTGTGTAAAATACCTGACCGATGAAAAAGGCTATGAAGTACATAGTGTAATTGTAAATACCGGTGGTTTTTCTCCGGCAGAATTAGAACAGATCGAAGCACATGCCTATAAACTAGGCGTAAAATCGCACACAACAGTAGATGCAGTAAAAAGCTATTACGATAGTATCATTCGTTTCCTTATATATGGTAATGTACTCAAAAACAATACTTACCCTTTAAGCGTAAGTGCCGAAAGACTTAGCCAGGCACTTCATATCGCCGAACATACTAAGAAACTGGGCGCCAAAGCAGTAGTGCATGGTAGTACCGGCGCTGGTAACGACCAGGTGCGTTTCGACATGGTATTTCATATCATGATACCCGGTGTTGAAATCATTACACCCATCCGTGATATGAAACTGAGCAGAGAAGAAGAAATCAGCTACCTGAAATCGAAAGGGGTAGAAATGAATTTTGAAAAAGCAGCCTACTCCATCAACAAAGGACTCTGGGGCACCAGTGTAGGCGGTAAAGAAACACTGCACTCAAAAGGTATGCTACCAGAAGAAGCATGGCCAACTCAGGTAACAAAAACAAATGCAGAAGAATTAAAACTTGGTTTTGATAAAGGGGAACTGCGACGCGTTAATGACCAGCACTTTAGCCATCCGGCCGAAGCCATTCAATATGTACAATCTATTGCCGGTCCGTTTGGCATAGGAAGAGATATACATGTAGGCGATACCATCATCGGCATCAAGGGCCGCGTAGGCTTTGAAGCTGCTGCTCCCATGGTGATACTCAAAGCACACCATGCACTCGAAAAACATGTACTCACCAAATGGCAGCTTAGCTGGAAAGACCAGCTTGCACAATTTTATGGCAACTGGTTGCATGAAGGACAAATACTGGATCCGGTAATGCGCGATATTGAAGCATTCCTGCAACACTCTCAGGAACAAGTTACGGGAGATGTATTTATTCAATTACAACCTTACCGTTTTACCATCATCGGTATTGAATCGCCCAACGACCTCATGAGCAGCAAGTTTGGCAAATATGGTGAAATGAACAGCGGCTGGACAGGTGAAGATGTTAGAGGATTCTCTAAAATATTCGGTAACCAGACTTCTATTTATCACAGCATCAAAAATGAACAGTCATGAAGCAGATAAGGGTAGCTATAACAGGAGCAGCAGGTTATACAGGTGGAGAATTGATACGGCTGTTATTAAAACACCCACAGGTTGAACTGGTAAATATACACAGCACCAGTAATGCCGGAAAACCTTTGTATGCAGTACATGCAGACCTGTTGGGCGAAACCAGCCTGCAATTTAGCAGCGAACCTGTAGCAGATGCTGATGTGTTGTTTCTCTGCGTTGGTCACGGCGATGCTAAAAAATTCCTCGACCAGTATTCGATACCCTCCTCTGTAAAAATCATTGATCTTTCACAAGACTTTCGATTAAAAACTACTTCAAAACACCAGGATAAATCATTTGTCTATGGCCTGCCTGAATTAAACAGGGAATCTATACAGCAGGCGCAGTATATCGCCAATCCAGGTTGTTTTGCAACTGCCATTCAACTTGCATTACTCCCTCTGGCAAAAGCCGGCATATTAGGAGATGTACATACTACCGGTATAACAGGCTCCACAGGTGCGGGGCAGTCATTAAGCAATACCTCACATTTTAGCTGGCGCGCCAATAATATACAGGCGTATAAATCTTTGAGCCACCAGCATATCAAAGAAATAACCGAATCGCTGAATCAGTTACAGTCCAATGATCCATTAACTATTAATGGTGAAGGCAAGGGCGTACATTTTGTACCATGGCGCGGCGATTTTACAAGGGGTATTTATACAAGCTCCATCATAGACAGTAGTTTAACGATTGAAGAGCTTAAATCACTATACCGCGATTTCTATGCAACTGCGGCATTTACCCACTTCAGTGAGCAGATGATAGACCTTAAACAAGTGGTTAATACCAACAAATGTCTGGTGCATATTGAAAAGCAGGGAAGCAAAATGGTGGTGCACAGTGCCATCGATAACCTGTTGAAAGGTGCAAGCGGACAGGCTGTACAAAACATGAACCTGTTATTTGGTCTGGATGAAAAAACCGGGCTCGGTTTAAAAGCAAACTATTTCTAAATCGCTCAAAAGCGACAACCTAATTGAACTATGAAACTTTTTGATGTATATCCGCTCAATAATATTACCATCGAGAAAGCATTAGGATCCACTGTTTGGGATAATAATGGAACCAAATACCTCGATATGTATGGCGGCCATGCTGTAATCAGTATTGGACATACCCACCCGCATTGGGTAAAAAGAATAGAGGAACAACTCCATAAAATTGCTTTCTATTCTAATTCAGTGATCATACCACTGCAGCAACAACTGGCAGATAAACTCGCAACCTTAAGCGGTAAAGAAAACTACCAGTTATTCCTTTGTAACAGCGGCGCCGAAGCCAATGAAAACGCACTGAAACTGGCTTCGTTTCATACGGGCCGTAAAAAAATTGTTGCGTTTAAAAAATCATTTCATGGTCGTACCTCATTGGCTGTGGCTGCAACAGATAACCCATCTATTGTAGCGCCCGTGAACGAAACCGATAATATCATTTTTCTTCCATTTAATGATGTAAATGCCTTGCACCAGTGTTTTGTAGAAGAAGGAGCAAATATTGCAGCAGTTATTACAGAAGGCATACAAGGTGTTGGAGGTATTAACGTTGCAAGCCCGTTATTCCTGCAAACCATTCGTTCTTTATGTGATCAGTATGATGCGTTATTTATTGCGGACAGCGTACAATGTGGCTATGGAAGAACCGGTAAATTCTTTGCCCACGACCACGCAGGGGTGAATGCCGATATCTATTCTATGGCCAAAGGAATGGGCAATGGTTTTCCAATCGGAGGAATTTTGATAGCACCACATATACAACCCAAACATGGAATGCTTGGTACTACATTCGGCGGAAACCACCTGGCCTGCGCCGCAGCACTGGCAGTATTGGAAGTGATGGAAGATGAAGCCCTTGTTCAGGCTGCAGCAGAAAACGGAACTTATTTAATGGAACAATTGAAAACAATACCGGAAATAGAAAATGTAAGAGGGCTAGGTTTTATGATTGGTTTTGATGTACCGGAAAATATCAAAGACCTGAAAAAAGTATTGCTGCAGGAGTACAAGATTTTTACCGGAGAAGCAAAGCCAAACGTAATCAGACTGTTGCCATCACTTGCATTGACAAAAGCACAAATTGATGAATGTATAGCGTCCATTAAACAAGCAATCATTTTTTTAAATAAACCCTCTGCGTAAACTCCATTATCTCCTGTTCTCTGCGGTGAAAACAAAACCATCACCGTGAACAGGGGAACACAGAGCCATCCACAGAGAACAAGTAAGCCATGAAACAATTTATTTCTGTAAATGATGTAGCCGATATCAATGCACTGATCAGTAAAGCCATCAGTTGTAAGGCTAACCCACTGCAATACCAGCAACTGGGTGCAGGTAAGCGTATCGGGTTATTGTTTCTGAATCCAAGCCTTAGAACAAGATTAAGCACACAAGTAGCTGCCAGAAACCTGGGTATGGAAGCTATTGTATTTAATGTAGACAAAGAAGGCTGGGCCCTTGAATTTGAAGAAGGTGCAATCATGAGTGGCAATACCGTAGAACATGTAAAAGACGCAGCACCGGTATTGGGTCAGTATTTTGATATCCTTTGTATCCGCACCTTTCCTTCACTGAAAAACAGGGAAGATGATTATAGTGAAATGTTTATACACCAGTTCATTAAATATGCGGGTGTTCCGGTGGTTAGTCTGGAAAGTGCCACACTACATCCTCTTCAATCTTTAACTGATCTGGTAACCATCACTGAAGAATTAAAAGCTAAGCCTATACAACGTAAGCCCAAAATTGTATTAACCTGGGCACCACATATCAAACCCCTGCCGCAATGTGTGGCCAATAGTTTTGCTGAATGGGTAAATGCATGGGGTGAGGCAGACTTTGTGATTACTCATCCGGCGGATTATGAACTGGCAGAAAAGTTTACCAAAGGCGCAACCATTACACATGACCAGGATGCGGCATTGGCCGGAGCTGATTTTGTTTATGTGAAGAACTGGAGCACTTATACCGACTACGGTAAAGTATACGAAAATGACCCGGCCTGGATGCTTACAGAAGAGAAAATGAAAGTGACCAATCAGGCGAAAGTGATGCATTGTTTACCCGTAAGAAGAAATGTTGAATTGAGCGATGAAATGCTTGACGGGCCTCATAGTCTTGTTACAAAGCAGGCCGGAAACCGCGTATGGGCAGCCCAGGCTGTATTACATGAAATGCTTACCTCAAAATAATGATGCAGCAACCTCTATATATAATAAAGATCAGCGGTAACATCATTGATGATGAACAAAGGCTTGATGCTTTTCTTAAGCAGTTTGCAAAACTGGAGGGCAATAAAATACTGGTTCATGGTGGCGGAAAACTGGCTACCAAAATGGCCGAACAAATGGCTATCCCGCAAAAAATGATCGACGGCCGTCGTATAACAGATGCCGATACCCTACGAATAGTAACCATGGTTTATGCGGGTTATATAAACAAACAGATTGTAGCAAAATTACAATCAATGGGCACCAATGCATTAGGTATTACTGGTGCAGACGGTAACGCCATACTAGCCCATAAGCGGCAACATGCAACGATTGATTATGGTTTTGTTGGAGATATTGATATGGTTAATGCAAACCTGTTTGATCAATTATTACAACAAAATACGACCGTCATAATTGCACCGATTACACATGATGCCAATGGACAATTATTAAACACCAATGCAGATACCATTGCACAGGAAATTGCCAAGGCATTAAGTGGACAATATCAAACAAACCTTGTTTATTCTTTTGAGAAAAAAGGCGTTTTGACAGATGTAAATGATGATAATTCGGTTATAAATACATTAGATAGAAAGAATTACGAGCATTTGAAATCAGCAGGCAAAATATTTGCAGGAATGATTCCCAAGCTTGATAATGCATTTGCTGCAATTGAAGCAGGAGTTAGTAAAGTGATTATTGGCCAGGCAGAAGAACTAACTTTACTCATAAGCGCTAAATCAGGAACCACGATACAATAAAATGGGTACGCCATTAAACATATTATACGAACAATCTGTCGGACTGTTGAAAGAACTGATTGCCATTCCTTCTTTCAGCAAGGAAGAAAATGTTACAGCGGATCGCATTCAACAATTCCTGGAAACAAAAAATATACAGGTTAACAGACACCTGAATAATGTATGGGCAACAAACCTGCATTTCAATCCTGCAAAACCAACTATCTTATTAAATTCACACCACGATACCGTAAAACCCAATAAAGCATATACAGTGGATCCCTTTTCTCCAATAGAAAAGGATGGGAAATTGTTCGGGCTGGGAAGTAATGACGCTGGTGGACCATTAGTAGCTTTGATGGCTGTTTTTCTGCATTATTATGATGCTGAACAGTTGGCTTATAATTTTGTTTTCGCAGCAACGGCTGAAGAAGAAATTTCAGGGAAGAATGGTATTGAAGCTTTGCTTCCTTTATTACCCGAAATCGCATTTGGCATTGTGGGTGAGCCAACACTCATGCAAATGGCAGTAGCGGAAAGGGGATTGTTGGTATTGGATGCAGTTGCTTCAGGTAAACCTGGTCATGCAGCTAGAAACGAAGGAGAGAATGCCTTATACAAGGCAATGAGAGATATTCAGTGGATTGAAAACTACCAGTTCGAAAAAGTTTCAGAACTATTAGGTCCGGTGAAGATGACGGTAACAGTGATCGAGACAGAAAATAAAGCACATAATGTAGTACCAGCTTCCTGCAATTTTGTAATTGATGTTCGGGTAAATGAGTGTTATGTATTTGAGGAAGTCATTGATACTATTCAGGCCAACCTTCAATCTGTCATAAAACCACGCAGTCTTAGGATGAAATCAAGTAGCATTCCGCTCGATCATCCTTTGATTATGGCCGGAAAAAAACTGGGCAGAAGCTGGTATGGCTCACCCACCACATCAGACAAAGCTCTGATGCCCTTTCTTACCTTGAAAATGGGGCCAGGTGATTCAGCGAGAAGTCATAGTGCAGATGAATTTATTCACCTGCATGAAATATCAGCAGGTATTGAATTGTATATAGCATTGTTAGAGGAACTAATGCAGCAGCAGAGAAGTTAAAGGAGACAAGTATTTCCTAACCGGGCAACCAAACCATTAAATGTAAACACATGAAACTCTGGCAAAAAAATAGTACTGTTTCAGAAGCGGTAGAACATTTTACTGTAGGGAAAGATCGTGAAATGGATCTGTTACTGGCGCCATTTGATGTACTTGGTTCTATTGCCCATGTAACCATGCTGGCAGAAGTGGGTTTATTGACAAAGGAAGAAGCTATACTGGTAAATAAGGAACTACGTAATATCTATAAAGAAATTCAGGATTCCCTTCACGAAGGAGTCCATGGGACATTCACCATTCACAAAAACATAGAAGACATTCACTCACAGATTGAGTTTATGCTTACTGAAAGAATAGGGGAAGCAGGTAAAAAAATACATAGCGCCAGAAGCAGGAATGATCAGGTATTGGTAGACATTAAATTATTCCTGCGTAATGAAATAAGACTGTTGGCAGAAGAAGTACAAAACCTTTTTCAATTACTGCAGGTTCAAAGTGAGAAGTTTAAGGCGCATTTATTACCAGGTTACACGCACCTGCAATTGGCCATGCCATCCTCATTCGGCTTGTGGTTTGGTGCATATGCGGAGAGTCTGGTAGACGATATCACTACATTGCAGGCAGCCTATAAAGTGGTAAATAAAAATCCATTAGGTTCTGCAGCAGGTTATGGATCTTCTTTCCCTATCAACAGAACACTTACCACCAAACTACTTGGTTTTGATGACCTGAATTATAATGTTGTATATGCACAAATGGGAAGGGGTAAAGCAGAACGAATTACAGCAATGGCGATGGCAAATATTGCTGATACGCTTAGTCGGATGAGCATGGATATGTGTTTGTACCTGAACCAGAATTTCGATTTTGTGAAATTCCCGGCAGAACTTACTACCGGCTCGAGCATTATGCCCCATAAGAAAAACCCCGATGTGTTTGAACTCATCAGGTCGCATGCCAATAGAATAAAAGCATTGCCGAATGAAATAATGCTGATGACCACCAACCTGCCATCCGGTTATCACCGCGATCTTCAATTGCTGAAAGAACATTTGTTCCCGGCATTTAATACCCTAAGACAGTGTTTACAAATGGCACACCTGATGCTTTCATCTATTGAGGTAAAAACCAATATCATGCAAGATGAAAAGTACCTGTATGCATTTAGTGTAGAAGAAGTAAATAAGTTGGTACTTCAGGGAGTACCCTTCAGAGATGCTTACAAACAGATCGGCATGTTGATTGAAGAAAACAAATTTGAAACCAATGCGAGCCAGGTTAACCATACCCATGAGGGCAGCATCGGTAATCTTTGCAATGATGCGATTCAATCCATGATGGAAAAAGCAATGGCAGGTTTCCAGTTTGAAAAAGCTGCAAACGCCGTTCAAATGTTGTTAGAAAATTAAAGTCGGTGGAATAGTGACCGCATTCTTGGCACAATCCCTAAAATATTGTTGTTTTGATGCTCTTAAACCAGAAATGATGCGAATAATATTTTCATGCTTAGTTGCATTTGTAGTGGCAGGTACTACTTATGGCCAAACAAAAACAACTAAACCTGCAGCGCCAAAAACTACTAAAGCACCTGTTAAAACGGTAGTAAATCCTTTGAAAAACAGTAAAGATTCTGCCAGCTATGCACTTGGTATCCGGATCGCTCAAAACCTCGAAAACCAGGGTATGGGTAATTTGAATGTGGCCATATTGCAAAGGGCATTGTCGGATCAATTGCAAAAGAAGAAAATCATTATCCCTGAAATGGCACTCGATGGATGTATACAGGATTTTATATCGGAAGCAAATGAAGCGAAGATGGGAGAGATTAAAAAGCAGGCCAAAACCTTTCTTGATGCCAATGCCAAACGTCCAGGCGTAATTACCTTACCCAGCGGTTTGCAATATGAAGTAATTAAAAATAATCCTGATGGTGTTAAACCTGTAGCAACCGATCAGGTAAAATGTCATTACCATGGAACATTGATCGACGGAACCGTTTTCGACAGTTCAGTTGAACGCGGTGAGCCCATTGTATTTTCAGTAGGTGGTGTAATCAAAGGCTGGCAGGAAGCATTACAATTAATGACCGTAGGAAGTAAATGGAAGCTATACGTACCCTCCGATTTAGCCTATGGTGATAACCAGGCCGGACCAAAAATTGGTCCTGGATCTACCTTAATCTTTGAAGTAGAGCTTATTTCAATAGAAAAATAATCACACAATAAAGAAACCTTAAAAGCCAATGTAACTAAGCATTGGCTTTTTTCATGCTGTTAATGTGAATCCAGATGGCTCTCCCATGGACTATGGACCATAGTCCATAGACCATAGTCCATAGGAAAGCCATTAACCTTTATTAACCTTTCCCCAAAGTTCATTAACCGCTTTTAGATTTCGACGACCCTACTTTTGGTTTATTAAAATCAAAACTAATGTTTAAGTACGTCGCTACACTGTTGATTATTGCACTTTTACCCGCTTTCTCAGAGGCGCAAAATACCGGATCCGTAAAAGGGCATGTATTTGATACGGCCACTAATCGTGGACTGGCATATGCAACTGTTTCTATTGTAGACAGCAAAGATTCCACCCTTGTTACCTTTACCCGTGCCGATTCTACTGGTAAGTTTAATTTTAAAACGCTTGAAAAAGGTTCATACCTGATTTCAGCTTCCTATGTTGGTTATGTGCCTGTCTGGAAATCAATTGAAGTGACTGCTGGTAATATACTGGACCTTGGCCAACTGATACTAACCGATGTACTTAATAGTAATGATGTAACGGTTACAGCTAGAAGGGCCCCGGTAACCATCAACAATGATACGGTTGAATTTAATACCGAAAATTTCAAAACACAACCCAATGCAGTGGTGGAAGACCTGTTGAAACGATTGCCCGGAGTTACAGTCGATACCGATGGAACAGTAAGGGTTAACGGACAAAAGATTAACCGCGTTTTGGTTAACGGTAAAGAGTTTTTTACCGGTGACCCGAAAATCGCTACCAAAAACCTGGATGCCGATGCAGTAGATAAAGTACAGGTATTTGATAAAAAAAGTGATAGAGCCGAATTCACCGGAATTGATGATGGTAATTCAGAAAAAGCCATCAACCTGAAACTCAAAAAAGACAGGAACAAATCTACCTTCGGCAGAATTGCAGGAGGCGCCGGGGGCGACGATGGCCGATATGATGCCCAAACCAATATTAACCGATTTAATGGCGATCAGCAATTATCACTGCTGGGTATGGCTAACAACGTTAATAAGCAAGGATTCAGTTTAAATGATATCATGAACTTCACTGGCGATCTGGCGCGAGGTATGCGTAATACCGGAGGCGGAATTAGTATTAGTATCAATAGCGGAGGGGGTGGTGATAATGGACTGCCAGTAACCGGACTTGGACAAAACCAGCAGGGTGTGGCTACAACCTATGCAGGTGGTGTAAATTATAATGATTTATGGAACAAGAAATCAAATGTAAATACCAGCGGTATGTTCAGCGATATAGACCTCGCTACCAATCGAACTACCAATCGCCAGAATCTGCTACCCGGTAACAGTTTTGATTATCTAAGCAATAGTAATTCAGCAAGAAGAATACAACAACAAAGATGGAACGGAGGTTTCGATCATAAATTCGATAGTTTGATTTCTTTGAAGGTAACACCTGTTGTTTCTGCACAGCAGAATAATAGCCGCACTTATAGTAGTTATAGCTCAACCAATACAAGCGGACAAAAAATAAATGATGGTTTCAGCGACAGCAGAACAAATTCAGAAGCCCTGAACCTTTCTGCTACTGCATTGTACCGCCAGCGTCTGAAGAAAAAGGGGAGAACCATTTCCGGTAATTTCACCCTCAACTATAACGATAGTAAACAAACAGGAGACCTGTACACCCGTAATACCTTCTATGCGGCAGGAGTGCCTTTGCGCGACTCTATTACCAACCAGAAAAACAGCAGGAATGCCATCACCCGAAATTTCGGAGCAACCATTACCTATACCGAACCCATTGGATCAAAATCATTGCTTGAAATCACTTCATTTTATAATACCAATAGCGGTCAGAGCGATCGAAAAACATATGACTACAACAGTGGTTCTGGAAAATATGACCAATATAATACGGTGTTGAGTAATGATTTTACCAGTAGTTATAATTATGGTGGAGGTACACTTAATTTCAGATCGAATATGAAGAAGTTTTCTTTAACTGTTGGGTCATCATTTCAGTCTGCCATACTTAAGAGTACCAATAATACCAATGGTAATGTAATTGAACAACATTTCTCTGATCTGTTGCCGAGTGCCAACATACAATATAAGTTGGCATCGACGAAAACATTATCTCTGGGACTGAATACATCTACTACTCAGCCATCAACGGCTCAGTTGCAGCCCATAGCGGATGTGAGTGATCCATTGAATACGTATACTGGTAATCCAAACCTGAAAAGAAGTTATGTGCAATCACTAAACCTGAGCTTCTTTTCAACCAATATCTATACACAAAGAAATCTCTTTGCCTTTATTTCTGCTACCAAAACCAATAATGCCATCGTAAATTCCGATGTAATACAACCCAATGGAGCCAGGGTGTCAATGCCGGTTAACGCTGATGGACAATATTTCGTATTTGGAAGTGTGAATGCAGGTTTTCCCATTAAGAAACTAAAATCAAGGATCGATATTGGGATCAATACGAATTATACCAGAAATATTGCTTTCCTGAATGGCGCAAGAAACAATATTGCCAACCTGGGTGTAGGGCCATCGCTTAATTACAGCTTTAATAAAGACGGCTTAATGGATATCAATGCATCTGCACGTTTGAATATAAGTAAGGCAACTTACAGTTTACAATCCAGGCTGAATACCAACTATCTTCAGCAGACATATAATATTGAAATGAATAATTATCTGCCACTTGGATTAATAATGAACAATAGTTTCAATTATACCATAAACTCAGGAAGGGCAGATGGCTTTAATACCAAAATACCCTACTGGAATGCATCCCTTGCCAAATCGTTCCTGAAGAACAAACGCGGGGAATTGAAACTAACCGTATATGATCTGCTAAATAAAAACGTTGGAGTGAACAGGTCTGCGAACCAGAACTATATTGAAGATACCCGCTACAATGTGTTGCAACGTTATTTTCTCCTGAGTTTTACGTTCAGGTTAAATAAAGCAGCTTCAAGTGGGGGAGCCCGTATTATCACCAGATCATTCTAATTTTTCTCATGCTCATATTTATCAGTACTCCCTTCCTGTTTAGGAAGGGATTTTTTTATGCAATATTTTAATAGCTCAATCGTCTTAAACGAGTAGAAATATATGTTATGGTCCTATTTATAGGTGTATTATTATTGTTGGTGCTGGCTGTTTATGCTTTTGTTCGGACAGAACCATTTGGAAGTCTTTCGGCCGGAGCTAGAAAGCAGCGAATTGAACAATCACCCAATTACCGTGATGGTAAATTTCAGAACCTTAGTCATACGCCCGATCTGGCAGAAGATGCCAGTTATTATAGTGTAATAATGGAATTCTTTTTCCGTAAAAAAGAAAGACCCAGGCCAACAACTGAACTGCCCGCCTTGAAAACGTCCTTAAAACAACTCGACCCTTATGAGCAGGTATTGGTTTGGATGGGTCATTCCTCTTATTTTATTCAGGTAGATGGCAAAAAAATATTGGTAGACCCTGTATTTAGCGGAGCAGCATCACCTATCTCATTTACCACCCGTGCATTTACTGGTGCAGATAAATACACAACAGATGACCTTCCCAATATCGATTATCTTTTTATATCTCATGATCACTGGGATCATCTTGATTTTTCTACCATTCAAAAATTTAAAAACAAAGTAGCAAAAGTTATTACCGGATTAGGAACCGGCGCACATTTCGAACGCTGGGGGTATAGTGCGGATCAAATCATGGAGTTCGATTGGTATGAACAGGCAAACCTGGATGAAGGAGTAAGTGTTACCGTATTACCGGCCCGTCATTTTTCAGGAAGAGGCTTTAAACGTAATCAGTCGCTATGGGTATCCTTCGCATTGCGTTTACCCTCAATGAATCTTTATTTAGGAGGTGATAGTGGGTATGATGATCATTTCAAAGCTATTGGTGATGGCTACGGTCCTTTTGATCTTGCCATACTTGAATGCGGTCAGTATGATCAAAACTGGAGATACATCCATATGTTACCAGAGCAGATAATGCTCGCAAGCAGGGAGCTGAGGGCTGCAAAATTATTACCGGTACATTGGTCAAAATTCACCCTTGCCAATCATGCCTGGGATGAACCCATTGTTTCCCTTCTGAAAACAACAAAACCCGAAGACCCCCAAATACTCACGCCAATGATTGGTCAGAAAGTTGATTTGGTAAATCCTTCGGGTTTAGTGAACTGGTGGGAGGGGGTTAGGTGATAGGTGTTAGGTGTTAGGGTTTAAGTTGTAATGGCAAATGGCTAACACCTAACTGCTAACATCAAACTACCCCCCAAACCTGATTCCGCCTCCATTCTGAAACTGTTGCTGCATCATATCCATTCGCAGTTTATTGAATTCAGCAGAAGTTACCGATTTACCTTTTTTAGGTTCTTTCAGCATTTTCTGGTCTACTTCTTTTTTTATTTCTAATGCGTTGTAAACAGTAGCTGCATTATCAATATCTAACTGCAAAATCACACCAGGCAACTGACCGTAGCTTTCTGGTCCTACAGGACTAATAATATCTTGTGCATACCAGGCTACTACTTCTATTTCGCGGGCTACTGGGGTTGTGGTATCTCTTGAAGTATTTCCTCCCGGTCCACCGATAACCATCATCCTGGTTTGCTGTGGCGGCATGGTTACTTTTCTGGTTGCTTTTAAACAGGTATAACCGAGGATCTGTTTGGTTTCATTGATCAGTTTCCAGGGTTGTTGTTTAATAGAATCGCTGATCAGGTAATTCTTACCTGCCAGTTCTGAACTGAGGATCGATTTGGATTGTGTAAAATTTTTATACAATTCACCTGCATCAGAGCCAGTGTTAAAAGAGAAAGACATTCTCATTCCACCACCACCGGCACCGGCGCCACTTGCAAATGGATCGGGAGCATCATTTTCAGGAATCATCTTATAAAGGGAAATACTGTCACTGAAAATCAACAAATGTTTACTGATACGAAATTCAGGGATCATGGCCTTCATCTGTTCATTGGTAATTGAACGATGCGCATTCACCTTTCGCTCATACATAATGGTGCCCTGTTTTACCTGGGCCTTAATTGTGCCAAAACTAACAACAGCAACAATCAGGAAAAATACTTTCTTCATGTAGGTTTATTTATATTGAAAACTTTAATACGGGGCTCTTGCCCTTAATTTTGAACGAATCAAAACTAATACGGGTCAGTGTTAAGCATTCTTGCTTAAAGGTTAATTTAGGTTAATGGATTTGCGATGCAGGGCATAGAAGCCCCTACCTTTGCAATGAGATTGAACAACATGAAAAAACTACAGCTATCCATGATATTAATGACAGCCACCGTGCTGTTGCTGGCAGCATTCGAAGGCTACTGGCTGCATAAGCTGTATAAAGATGAACATGCAGGACTGAAGAAAGAAGTAGACATTAGTTTTCGTGAAACCATGAATAAACTTCAGTTATCACGATTTGAAAAAGATACCACGCTTATTGCTCAAAACATTACCGTACCATCACCTAAAGTAATAGCCTACGGAACTACTGGGAAAAAGCCAAAAAAAGACTCTGGGAAAATAATCAGTGCCGCCAATGTTTTATACAGGACTATTAACGGCCCAATTGAATTAAATAATATTCCTGCTGATTCAATTCAGTCTGTTTCGGTATTCAAATCTGGATTTAGCTTTAAAGGTGCACCTAACCCGGCATTGATAGAGCTGATTATGAAACAGGCAAAATCAAATGCCCGCGATTCATTCGACCGTATCATTGTTCGATTCGATTCTACGATGAAGGAAGAAATCAACGGAAAAATAAACCATCAATTCTCTAAAGGATACAGTATTAGCGTTACTACTAAAGACAGTAATTCATTAAAGCATTTACCTGATTCTGCTGGTAAGAGAGGAATACAAAATATTGTATCAAAACCAGGTATACAAGTTATCAAGAAGCCTTCATCTGGCAGAGAACCTGCCGGCAGTACAAAAAAGCTGGAGATAGTACCAGCACAAACCGTGCATTTTACTGAAAGGATAATGCCGGGTGCAGGAACAACATCGCCAATCATTCGATTTTTATCCAACAATAAAACCATTAACGATTCAATACCTGTTAAGCAGGTTGATTCAGCCTATCGCGTTGCTTTAGGAAAAACAAATAAAAAATTACGTTTCAAGATATCGTTTGAATCCTTCAAGGACAGTATTCCAAATAGATGGCAGTTTAAGCGGGATACAACAGATGCGATTATTACCGATAAGGTATTTGTAGGCTACAACACACCTTATGCATATCAGGCAAGTTTTGAAGGCACTGATATGTATGTGCTGGGAAAAATGCAGATGCAGATTGGCGGATCATTGATTCTATTATTATTGGTAGCAGGTTCTTTTATCATGTTATACCGTAACCTGTTGGCACAACAAAGACTGGCTGAAATAAAAAATGATTTCATCAGTAATATTACCCACGAGCTTAAAACCCCGATTGCAACAGTAGGTGTGGCTATTGAGGCACTTCGGAATTTTAATGCGATTCAAAGTCCGGAAAGAACCAAAGAATACCTCGATATCTCTGCTGCTGAACTACAGCGCTTAAGTCTGCTGGTAGATAAAGTACTCAAACTGTCTATGTTTGAAAAGCAGCAGATTGAATTGAATAAAGAACCTTTTGATTTGAAAGAACTGATCGAAGAGAATCTTCGCATAATGAAACTCCAGTTCGATAAACAAAAGGCTCAGGTTCATTTTACTGCCGGAAATCATAGTTATATGATTGAAGCAGATAAACTACACCTTACCAGTGTTGTTTATAACCTGCTGGATAATGCACTGAAATACAGCAATTCCAAGGCTGAAATCAATATTGAAATGGATATGCCTGATAAGGATACCATTTCATTAAAAATTCAGGATAATGGAATTGGTATTGCACCACAGCACCAAACAAAAATATTTGATAAATTCTTCCGGGTACCTACTGGTAATAAACATAATATCAAAGGCTACGGCTTAGGACTTAGCTATGTTGCGCAGGTAGTGAAAAGTCATAAAGGAACGATCCGTGTTGAAAGCGAGCCGGATAAAGGAAGTATATTTATTGTGACATTACCCGTAAGGGATTTATAAAAGACTGTCTGTACCTATGCCAATAAAAGTATTATACGTAGAAGATGAATTGTTTCTCGGTAAAATCGTAAAAGAAACACTGGAAACAAGGGGCTTTGAAGTGATTATGGAATCTGATGGTGCAGATGTTATCCGCTCTTTTGAAGACGAACAGCCAGATATCTGTATTCTCGATGTTATGTTACCCAACCGAAGCGGTTTTGAACTGGCTGAAGATATCCGCAAACTGAACGATGATATCCCGGTTATTTTCCTGACTGCAAAAACACAGACGGAAGACGTAGTGCATGGATTTAAAATTGGGGGCAACGATTATATCCGTAAACCATTCAGCATGGAAGAGCTGATTGTACGGATTGAAAATGCATTGCGGGTAAAGAAAGAAGATGTTCCAGCCGAAATGGGCGATACAATTGTTATGGGTAAATATAATTTCCATCTCAATAAACAATTACTCAGCAATGGCAGCTCCGAGAAAAAGCTGTCATACAGAGAAGCTGAACTACTTAAATACCTCTACCAAAACCGCAATGCGGTAATTGACCGCCGCGACCTCCTAAACCATATCTGGGGCAACGACTCATTCTTCAACAGCCGTAACCTCGACGTCTACATCACCAAAATCCGCGGCTACCTGAAAGACGATCCGAGTCTTGAAATTATTACGATTAAGGGGGTGGGGTATAGGTTTGTTGTTTAACAGACGAACAGAGGAATGTCCAATGTCCAACTTCGAAGTTGGACATTGGATGTTCGATGTTTCTCTGTTTGACATCCCCCCGGCTACCTGAAAGACGATCCGAGTCTTGAAATTATTACGATTAAGGGGGTGGGATATAGATTTGTTGTTTAACAGACGAACAGAGGAATGTCCAATGTCCAACTTCGAAGTTGGATGTTCGATGTTTCTCTGTTCGACATTCCCCCCGGCTACCTGAAAGACGATCCGAGTCTTGAAATTATTACCATTAAAGGGGTGGGGTATAGGTTTGTTGTTTAACAGACGAACAGAGGAATGTCCAATGTCCAACTTCGAAGTTGGATGTTGGATGTTTCTCTGTTTCTCTGTTCTTCTGTTCAACATTCTCCTATCTTTGCCTTCCATAAACGTACGCCATGAATGAAAAATTTGTTGCCCGGATAGGGGAAGAGCTTCGTGAAATCGAAACAGCAGGGCTTTTTAAAAAAGAACGGGTAATTACCAGTGAGCAGGGACCAGAAATCGTTGTGAATGGTAAATCTGTATTGAATTTTTGTGCCAATAACTACCTGGGGCTTTCTTCTCACCCAAAAGTGATTGAAGCTGCCCATAAAGCCATCGATACCCATGGTTATGGTATGAGCAGTGTTCGCTTTATCTGTGGAACACAGGATATTCATAAAGAACTGGAAAAGAAAATAGCCGACTTTCTGGGTACAGAAGACACTATTTTGTACGCAGCAGCTTTCGATGCCAATGGCGGCGTATTTGAACCTTTATTTAATGAACAGGATGCCATTATCAGTGATGCGTTAAACCACGCATCTATTATTGATGGTGTTCGCTTATGTAAGGCACAGCGATTCAGGTATGAGCACAACAATATGGAGGACCTGGAAACAAAACTGAAAGAAAGTTCCGGCTGCAGAAATAGAATTATTGTAACCGATGGCTCTTTCAGTATGGATGGAACCATTGCACAACTCGATAAAATCTGCGACCTGGCTGATCAATACGATGCTATTGTAATGATTGATGAATGTCATTCCTCTGGCTTCCTTGGTAAAACCGGTCGCGGTACACATGAATACCGTGGTGTAATGGGTAGAATTGATATTATTACTGGTACACTCGGTAAGGCATTAGGCGGTGCAAGTGGTGGATTTACCTCAGGTAGAAAGGAGATCATTGAAATGCTGCGCCAACGCAGTCGCCCTTATTTATTTTCCAATACAGTAGCGCCATCAATCGTAGGAGCATCAATTGCTGTATTAGATATGCTTACCGAAACTACGCAGCTTCGCGATCAACTGGAATACAATACTAAATATTTCCGGTCAAAAATGACGGAAGCCGGATTTGATATCAAACCCGGTGATCACCCGATTGTTCCAATCATGTTATATGATGCAGTAGTGGCACAAAATTTTGCCGCAAAACTCCTGGAAGAAGGGGTATATGTAATTGGTTTCTTCTATCCGGTAGTGGCAAAAGGATTGGCACGTATTCGCGTACAGTTAAGTGCGGCTCACCAACAACAACACCTCGACAAAGCCATTGCAGCTTTCACTAAAGTTGGAAAAGAACTTGGGGTATTAAAGGGATGAGTATTATTTTGACAAGTGTAAATTGAAACCTATGCGTTCTCTAAAAAGTTTTCTTGCAGTCTTTTTTACTTTAAGTGTATTGCTGATAGCCTGTTCACCCAACAATGTGAAAGAGGATAGCAGTCTGAAGAAATATTTTGATGAAAATAATGTAACGGGCACATTCGGACTTTTTGATAATGGTACAGGACAGTTTACGATTTATAATTTATCCCGTTTCAAGGATTCAGCCTACCTGCCAGCTTCCACATTTAAAATTGTGAATTCGCTGATTGGTATTGAAACAGGGCGTATTACCAACGAGAAAATGCCGATCAAATGGGATGGAGTGGTGCGTGTTTTCCCGGGTGGTGATACCGCCTACGACTGGAACCGTGATATGAATATGGAAGAAGCATTTGCAGCATCGGCATTGCCTTATTTTCAGGAAGTAGCCAGAAGAATCGGAAAAGATACCATGCAGCATTGGTTAGACAGCCTACAGTACGGGAACAAACAAATTGGTAGCGCAGTTGATTCTTTCTGGATCAACAATACTTTGAAAGTTACACCGGATGAACAAATGGGCTTAGTAAAAAGACTCTACTTTGCACAATTGCCATTCCAGAAACGAACACAGGAGATCGTGAAAAAACTGATGATACGCGAAACCAACGCTAATTATCAGTTGGCTTATAAAACAGGGCTTGGATTCAGGGAAAATGGAAATCTGTTGGGATGGGTCGTGGGTTGGATTGAAGAAAATAAACATCCTTATTTCTTTGTGCTTAATACGGAAGGAGATAAAGACGCTAAAATGATTGCCGCACGTATGAATGTATTGAAAGCGATATTGAAAGAACAGGGATTTTTTGAAGGAAAGCGATAATTGTTAAACATGGGAAAAAGGCAGGGCTATATTAGTTGGGATGAATATTTTATGGGTGTGGCCTTATTATCGGCTAAACGCAGTAAAGACCCAAATACGCAGGTAGGCGCCTGTATTGTGAACGACAAGAACAAGATAGTTGGCGCAGGTTACAATGGCCTCCCCATTGGTTGTCATGATGATGAATTTCCCTGGAGTAAAGAAGGAGACTTTCTCGATACCAAGTATCCTTTTGTGTGTCATGCAGAATTGAATGCCATCCTGAATAACATAGGCATGGATCTGAAAGGCTGCAAAATTTATACGGCATTATTTCCCTGTAATGAGTGTACCAAAGCCATTATACAGTCAGGAATAACAGAAGTAGTTTACCTCTCAGATAAATATGATGGTACGGATGCCTCAAAAGCATCAAAGCTTATGCTGGATAAAGCAGGCGTACAATATCGAAAGGTACATACATCACTCGCCAATATCTTACTATCGTTTAAAGAAGAAGATGTATAGTCTCCAATAGTTTAGGCAGACTTACCGAGGGCCTTTCTGATAGCAGGAGCAATGTGGCTGCCAAAAATTTCGATCGACTTCATCAAATCTGCATGCGAAGGTCCACCAACATCCATATGCGCCGCAAAGCGCGTAAAACCAAGTGTTTCATGAAGTTGTAAAATTTTATCAATGGCTTCATTGGCTTCTCCTATTATCAATGCGCCATTAGCGCCTCTTCCAAATTCAAACTGTTCTCTCGTAAATGGCGACCATCCACGCTGGCGGCCTATTCGATTCATTTGACCTGCATACAGTGGGAAGTATTTATCTGCAACCGTTTTACTGTTCTCTCCAAAGAAAGCATGCATATGAACACCCATTTGCAGGTTTTCTTCCGGATGTTTGAAATGCGCATATACTTTCTGGTAATAATCGAATAAGGGTTTGAACTGCGCCGGACTACCACCGATAATGGCAAAAATAATGGGGAGTCCGTATCTGCCGGCCCTTAAAACCGACTCTGGTGTACCACCAACTGCAATCCACATATCCAATAAATCATTGAAAGCACGCGGGTAAACAGATTGGTTTACAACAGGGGTCCTGAACTTACCTTTCCAACTGATGGTTGGCTGTTGGTTTACCTGAAACAGCAGGTCTAGTTTTTCTTCGAATAAAGTATCATAGTCTGCAAGATCAAAACCAAATAATGGAAAAGACTCTGTAAAACTTCCCCTTCCCACAACCAGTTCGGCCCTGCCTTTCGATAATTGATCGATACTGGCATATTGCTGGTATAAGCGAATTGGGTCTGCTGAACTTAATACAGACACTGCACTTCCCAGCTTTATATTTTTTGTGATGGTGGCAGCGGCGGCAAGGATAATTTCAGGTGCGGAAACCGCATATTCCGGACGGTGGTGTTCACCGATACCAAAAAAATCGATACCAAGCTCATCCATGAGTTTGATTTCTTCTATCATTTGCCTCAATCGATTTCCTGCTGATTCGGTTTTACCGTTTTCTCCAGCATGAATATCACCAAACATACCTATACCTAATTCCATCCTTTTCATTTTATAAAATTACGATTACTTGTCATTAACAATTGATCAATAAAAAAGGTGACCAGAAGGCCACCTTTTATTATATGGATTTTGTTTATCATGCCAGATCAAAACGATCGAGGTTCATTACTTTATTCCATGCAGCAACAAAATCTTTTACGAATTTTTCTTTGCTGTCGGCACAAGCATAAACTTCTGCAATAGCGCGAAGTTCTGAGTTCGAACCAAAGATCAGATCGGCACGGGTAGCTGTCCACTTAACAGCCCCTGTTTTGCGATCGCGGCCTTCGAATTCCTGCTGATGGCTATCAGCGGTTGCTGACCATGTTGTGCTAAAATCAAGCAGGTTCACAAAGAAATCATTGGTTAGCACACCAGGTTTGCTGGTGAATACACCATGTTTCGAGTTATTATAATTGGTACCCAGTACACGCATACCACCTAACAGCACAGTAAGTTCAGGTGCAGTAAGGGTAAGCAATTGCGCTTTATCAATCAGCAGTGCTTCAGCGGTTGCCATTTGTTTTGGTTTCAGGTAGTTGCGGAAACCATCGGCCTGAGGCTCAAGAATAGCAAATGATTCAACATCTGTTTGATCTTGTGATGCATCTGCACGACCAGGTGTAAATGGAACAGTGATTGTATGACCAGCATCCTTCGCAGCTTTCTCAATTGCAGCAGCGCCACCCAGCACAATTAAATCGGCCAGGGACACTTGTTTGTTGCCACCGGTAGCATTGAAGCCAGACTGGATAGCAGTAAGGGCGTCTAGTACTTTTGATAATTGTTGTGGGTTATTGGCTTCCCAGAATTTCTGAGGTGCAAGGCGAATACGTGCACCATTTGCTCCGCCACGTTTATCTGATCCACGGAAAGTGGAGGCAGATGCCCATGCTGTAGATACCAGTTCACTAACGGATAATCCGGATGAAAGTATCTGTGATTTTAATGCAGCAATATCTGCTTCATTAATCAGTTCATGTGTTACGGCTGGAATCGGATCCATCCAGATCAGTTCTTCTGCTGGTACTTCTTTACCGAGGTAACGAGCGCGTGGGCCCATATCTCTGTGTGTAAGTTTAAACCATGCACGGGCAAAAGCATCTGCAAACTGATCGGGGTTTTCATAAAACCTTCTGGAGATTTTTTCATAAGCCGGATCAAAACGCATAGATAAATCGGTAGTCAGCATAAATGGAGCATGACGTTTGCTTGCATCGTGTGCATCAGGCACTAAGCCTGCACCCGCACCATTTTTTGGTTGCCACTGATGGGCGCCTGCCGGACTCTTGGTTAATTCCCATTCGTATCCGAACAGGTTTTCAAAATAGTTATTGCTCCATTGTGTAGGTGTGGTGGTCCATGCACCTTCGAGTCCACTGGTAATGGTATCAACACCTTTACCAGAACCGAAGCTGTTGGTCCAGCCCATACCTTGTTCTTCTATACCCGCAGCAGCAGGTTCTTTACCCACATATTTACCCGGATCAGCAGCGCCGTGTGTTTTACCGAATGTATGTCCACCAGCAATCAAAGCCACTGTTTCTTCATCATTCATGGCCATACGACCAAATGTTTCACGGATGGCTTTGGCAGCAAGAACCGGATCAGGATTGCGGTCTGGTCCTTCAGGGTTAACATAAATCAATCCCATTTCAGTAGCACCCAATGGAGATTCCAGGCTTTCGGGATTTCTGTGGCTTGCCACGAATTCGTTTTCACTGCCCCAGTATACATCTTCATCTGGTTCCCAAACATCTGCGCGACCGCCGCCAAAACCAAATGTTTTGAAGCCCATTGATTCCAATGCCACATTACCTGCCAGAATCATCAGGTCTGCCCAGGAAATTTTCTTACCATATTTCTGTTTGATGGGCCATAAGAGTAAACGAGCTTTATCGAGGTTGGTATTATCGGGCCAGCTATTGAGTGGTGCAAAACGTTGCATACCTGCCCCAGCACCACCACGACCATCATAAGTACGGTAAGTACCTGCACTATGCCATGCCATACGGATAAAGAAAGGGCCATAATGACCATAATCCGCCGGCCACCATTCCTGCGAATCGGTCATGAGAGCGGTAAGGTCTTTTTTGATAGCATCCAGGTCCAGCGACTGAAACTCTTTAGCATAATCAAAATCCGGATCCATGGGATCAGAGAGCTCAGAATGCTGACGCAGGATGTTGAGGTTTAGTTGGTTAGGCCACCAGTCGCGGTTACGTGTACCGCCACCTGCTGCCTGTTTAAGACTGCCGTTGTGAAAGGGACATTTACTGATGTCGCCACTGGCATTTGGGTTATTTTCCATGTTGATGATTTTTATTGGTTGACAAGATGTTAAAGTACAAAAGCTGATGATGAAATTCTATGACAATAATCATTTAATAAAACCATCACATTTGTTTGGAAGGCAAGATTACATCGAAATGTTTAATAGTTCAAATTGATTATATTTATATTAAAATAGATTTTATCTATGACGTTAACACAATTGGAATATATGATTGCGGTAGATACATACCGGCATTTTGCAATTGCTGCAGAAAACTGCTTTGTAACTCAGCCCACGCTCAGTATGCAGCTACAGAAACTGGAAGATGAACTTGGGGTGAAAATTTTTGATCGAACCAAGCAGCCTGTCATACCTACTGAAATAGGTGTTCGCATTATTGCACAGGCGCGGGTGGTATTGCGTGAGTCTGGCCTGATACGTCAACTGATTACCGATGAAAAAGATATGCTGACGGGAGAATTGCGTATTGGTATTATTCCTACACTGGCACCTTACCTGCTGCCTTCACTTTTTAAACAGGTCAGGGAAAAGTATCCGCAACTGGAACTGGTAATTAAAGAAACCATTACCGAAGAAGTGGTACACGAACTAAAAAACAACAGGCTTGATTGTGGTTTGGTAGTAACCCCTTTGAAAGATGCTTCTATCAGAGAAGATATTTTATTTTATGAAGAACTCTTTGTGTATGTATCCCGCAAAAATGCACTGTACGATAAAAAATATGTGCTGGCAGACGATATAGATCCTAACCAACTCTGGTTATTGGAAGAAGGTCATTGTTTTCGTTCACAGGTATTGAACCTCTGTGAACTGCGGAAAAGTGGCGATACCCATTTTAAATATGCAACAGGTAATATTGAAACCCTGAAAAGAATGGTCGATAAAAGTAATGGCCTTACCATTCTACCCGAACTGGCAGTAATGGAATTCAATAAAAACCAGATGAAACTGGTAAAGCGACTGAAAGACCCGAGTCCTGCCCGCGAAGTAAGTCTTGTAACACACCGCGATCACATTAAGAACAAACTGATTCGGACCCTGCGGGAAGAAATACTGCAAATGATTCCTAAAACCATGCAACAACTGAAAAACAAAAAAGTGGTTGATATAGATGATTAATAAATAACAGCCATTTCTGTCCTGGGAAAATTGGCTTCTCCAGAGGAGTCCTTTGGACAAGCTTCAAGCCGCAAGCTACTCCACAGGAGTCCTTAGGACAAGCCTTGATGGGTGCATATTATAGACATTCTGCTTTTAATGGAATTAAAGGGGGCTTATCAATTTAAAAATTCAAAGTCAGTTTCTTAAAGAAATATTTGGTTGCCGTAAATGCACTATCTGCTATTACTAGAACACAGATCTCCATGATTTTCAAGATATATCATGATAAATCCTGAAAATCATGAAGATCCGTTTTCCATCATACACGATACCTACAGCTTGTGGTCAAATTTCCCCGGACAACAATGAATAACAGCCCCGGATTTTTATCGGGGGCTGTTATTCTAATATTGAACGCCCATACTATCCAGTTCATGTACACTAATCATGGGTAGTGAATGCGCTTTCATTTTTTGTATCACCAGTTTTGCCGTTGCTTCGGCATCCCTGCTGGTTTGAAAATATTTGTATCCTTCTACTGCCGGAATCTGCTCCTGCTGAATAAAGACCGTATCATTTTGAACAATCCTGTATCCCCATCCCGCATTCATCTTAAACAACTCGTAATTTGTGCCCGACTGCTGCTGTAAAAAAAAGCGATATACAAAAAAGCTTACAGTAAACATAAAGAATGCATAAACCCAATATGATTTAATCGTTTGAGTTATACGTAACATCTGGCTGCAGTTCATCTAGGTTATCAAAATAGTAGGAATTGTTTCTGCCACAGGCTATAAATCCGCGGCCTTTTACAGCGAATCCGAGTGCACCACTTCTTTCTGCACGTTCATAGCTTGTTTTGCGCGTCCAAACATCGCTGGCGAAATCATACTCCCAGGTTTTGCTTATATAAGAACCATTTTCACCTGTTGTTAAATATCCTTTGTTATTGAGTACAAATCCGGCTGCGTTGTAACGGATGATGTCTGAATAATCATCATCATAAGTATCATCACTGACATTGGAGATTTTTCTTAGTTCTTGCCAACTGGCTGCAGCAGGGTCGTACACCCAAAACTCATTGATAGATGCACCGTTGTTTAAACCTCCTACTATGTAGGCTTTATTATTATATACCCATACAACAGAACCAGAACGTTTGGTTCCGCCAAGACTGATTAACTGTGTCCAAACACCAGCATTATTGGTTCCACCTGTAGGCACAAATTCCCAGAAATCTTTGGTATAGCCACCATCAAACCCGGTTGTTATATAACCTTTGTCGTTAATGCCAAAACCTACTGCATCGTAACGTGCGGTGCCTGCAAAGTCGGCTTTCTGCGTCCAGCTATTGGTGGTTGGGTCGTATTCCCAGTTGTCTTTCAAACGATTTACCCCATCATAACCTGTGGCAATATATCCTTTGGTGCCAATGGTAAAACCAACAGCAGAGTTCCTGGCTTTACCTCCAAACTGTGCACGCTGAACCCAGAAATTCTTCACCGGATCATAGGCCCAGAAATCGGTATAGCGATTGGTACCATCGAAGCCGGTACCAATATAGGCGGTATCGCCAATAACAAATGAAACAGCTTCTGTTCTGGCATTACCCTCAAAATCGGAACGCTTAATCCAGTTGCCACTTTCTTCATCGCTGCTGTCGCTGCTTTTGGTGCAGGATGCAATTAATAATAAAACACTAAGAGGTAAAAGAAGGGAGTATTTCAGTTGCTTCATGAAAAAAAATTTTGCTGAAATTATCTGCCCAAGGCATCGCCAAATCGTTAAAATGGATTTAGGATTCTTTTTTATAGATGAATACCCTTATTTATTCTGCGTATGAAAAATGCCTTACTCTTAACATCATTACATAAGATAATTGCCAAAGAATCTGTTTGCAGAAAGAAAAAACCAACTCGCCGTATTTGTATTGAGTGCGGTCTATACTAACAATTTTGTAACAGCGCCGGCTGCTAACATTGTGCCTGTTTAAATCCTAATAGTACCAGGTACATGTTTCGAAATTTATTTACAAGCTGTTTTTTGTTCCTGCTGTTGTCGGTGGTGTCATGTACCAAAGTTGATATAAAGTTTGGTGACCAATACCTTGATAACGCTAACACACAAATTGTATTGAGCGACACATTTGATGTATCGCTCTCAAATATTCAGGTAGATTCATTCGCCGCATCAGGATCGGGTATTGCTTTTATCGGCGGTTATAACGATCCCGAATTTGGAAAAATCAGGTCATCTGCTTATTTAGAACTGGCTTTGCCATCTTATAGCGACATATACCGCGAAGCATCTTACGATTCTGTTGAACTCATTATAACACCTAACCAATATTATTATGGTGATACGAGTATTCCTTTAAATATTTCGGTACACCAACTTTCTGAACCAATCACCGCATACAATGAAAGTGCTGTAATCTACAATACTCAAAGTTTTTCAGTATTTACCAATGCGCTCGGACAAACATCTGCAATGGTACGACCACTGCGGGCAGATACCATTTCAATAAGGTTGAGTGACCAGTTTGGTAATGCACTATTCAGCAAACTCCAAGATCCTACCGATCCTGAAATTAATACGGTTGATGGCTTTCTTCAATACATGAAAGGACTTCGTATCAGCACTTCCAGTACGCATTTGATGGCAGGATTTAAAGATAGCGTAAAGATGCGCATACACTATTCAAAACCTGGCCTCTATAAACAAGAGTTGTTTACTGATTTTGTTTTGAATAATACCAGTCATCAGTTCAATGCTATTTCTACAGACAGAACAGGCACTCCATTGCAATTATTGAATAGCCTTAACAATGAAATGCTGAGTACTCAAACTAATCACCAGTCTTATGTACAATACCTGTCTGGTGTAATGACTAAAATCAGGTTTCCTACCATTCGTGAAATTTTAAAAGTGCCCAACTTTGTAAAGATTTTACAAGCAAAACTTATTCTTCGACCTGTACATGGAACTTATCAGGGGTATTTTAATTTGCCTCCGGCATTAAGTTTGGCACAAACAAATGCATTGAATCAAATCGGCGCTGATATTACGATCAGAAATAGTTCCGGTGAAGCAGTTGCTCAAACAGGTGATTTACAAATTGATTACCTGTATGGCCAGTCTACACAGTATACGTACGATGTTACGGAGTATATACAAACAGTCCTGGAAACTGCCACAATTAATAGAGATGGTTTGCTGGCATTGCCTCCGTCCCCTTCATTTATCAATGCATTTAACAGGGTGATACTTGGCGACAGACAACATGGGCAGAATAAAATTGAATTACAGATTTACTATGCAACAGTTAAATAAATTGCTTTTTATAAAATCCTTTTTAGGTATTTCCTGCTGCTTATGTATGGGCAGTCTTATGGCACAAAACAATACATCTCCTTATTCTATTTTAGGCATCGGTGATCTGGAAAAAAGCAGCTTTGATCGTACAACAGGCATGGGGCATGCCGGATTGGCATTGCCTTCGTATGTATACCTGAATAATAGCAATCCTGCATCGTACAGCTTCCTTGCTGATCGGTTTTTTCACTTTGAATTGTCTACCAGGTTTCGAGCAGTTGGTTATTCTGGGGATGCTATAATTGATGGTACCAATGCACAATCAAGTGATATGCAATTTAAAAAAGCAGCACTGGCCATCAAGTTGAAACCAAAATGGGGGATGAGTTTCGGATTAATGCCAGTGAGTAGTTCCAACTACTCATTTAATGGGAATAAAAATATCCAGGGAAGCAATCTTTTTGCCAGCACTTATTATGAAGGCACCGGAAGTATAAATAAAGTTTACTTCGCCAATGCCTTCAAAGTTGGGAAAAACTTGTCGGTCGGTGCGGAACTTTCATATTTATTCGGACAAAAAAACGAAGAAGAAGAAGTGTTAAGTGATGTATCGGCATCACTTATAACCAAAAGGAATATTTTTATGAGTGGCCCTTCTTTTAAATTAGGGATGCAATGGCAAAAGAAACTGGGTAGAGATTTGCAACTTTCAACCGGCGCAACATTTGCCGGTAAAACAAATATGAATGCCGTATACAGTCTTGAGGTAACAGAAGGATTAACGCCAATTTCAAAGAATGAAGAAGACGTCCCCAATTATTTTGCCATACCGGTAACTTATGCAGGGGGATTGGCACTTACCTATAAAAAAGCGTACACACTTGCATTCGATTATGCTGAACAGCCCTGGAACAGTTTACAGTATAAAGGCTTTGGTTATTCATTGAATAACAGCAATCGTTATTCATTAGGATTCGAATACGCTCCCAAAAAACAATTTAGGGATATTGAATATGATGCATACCAATTGCAGGCTGGTTTGTATCGCCAGCAAACCTATCTAACCTATAAAGGACATCAACTTACTGAGTATGGCGTAACAGTGGGTTTTGGCAAGCAATTAAACAGAAGTGGGTTAGGACTAAACGGTAGTATTGAACTGGGCAGCAGAGGGAATGTGAATAATGGATTGATTAAGGAAAAGTTTACTTCATTCAGTCTTACTATTTCATACCGCGATTTTTGGAATACCCTGGGTAGAAGATATGATTAGCCTAAATAGGCTTAAAGAAACTTGGTTGTATCGCAACCAGGATTAGTATTGAATAAGGTTTGAGGGGGAGTAGTCTTGCTCCCCCAATTTTTTGCTTATTCGTCGGCAAAAACGCCCCATTCAACTTTATTAACAGCTTGTTAAGCAGAAAAGTATACAATTTGCGGCATGAATTTTTCTTTTCGAAGAAATACCACCAGTCGTAATGTAATTCTACATATCGCTGTTTGGGCGGGTATTTTTTCCCTTATTTTCTTTCTGGAAAGTGTTAGTATAAGACCTAATATACTAGGACAGGATAAAATGGTGCTTACTACTTTCCGGGCAGTGAGCGTGCTGGTATTGGCCATTGTTTTTTACATCAATGTGTATTACCTGCTGCCTCGTACGAAAACAGCCAGACAATGGGTGCTTTTTGTGGTATTGCAAATAGTATTGTTATGCCTTTATGTGAATGGCGTTGATTATGCATTTTCCAGCTTAACAGATAATATACTTATACGCCCTCTCAGACCTCCACCAATGGAATTTCCGGGCTTTAATAAAATGCCGAAGGGACTGCAAACGAAATTTTTTATCAGGAGAGGAATGCCCTTTAACTGGATAACCATTTTTCCTTTTGCGCTGGCTGTTACAGCAAGTCTGGCATTTTACTATATTCTGGAAAGCTTTAAACTTGATAAACAAAAAAAGGAACTCAAACTAATCTCCCTTGCTTCAGAGTTACAATTTTTAAAATCGCAGGTAAGTCCCCACTTCCTTTTTAATGTACTCAATTCATTGACATTTCTTGCCAGGAAAAAATCGGAAATCCTGGAGCCTGCTTTAATTAAACTGTCTTCTTTATTGCGATATATGTTGTATGAAACAGATGTAAATGGCACTTCACTCGATAAAGAAATTAGTTACCTGACAGATTATATCGAGCTACAACAACTCAGGTATCAGGAATTGAATGTAAAAAGTTATTTCCAGAATAACAATGAACAGGCAGTAATTGCTCCAATGTTATTGATACCTTTTGTAGAGAACGCTTTTAAACATACAGCAGCCCAGGAATTAACCGACGCATTCATAGAGATAAACCTGTATGTGCATGAGAATCAACTGCATTTTTCGGTGATTAATAGTTGTAGTGTAACTAAACCAGAACAGGCAGATAAAGCTTCCGGTATTGGATTGGCAAATGTTGCTAAGCGACTTGAAATACTATATCCTGACAGTCATCATCTTACGATTCAAAAAAGAGATAATCTGTTTATTGTGTCACTGGAAATAAAATTGGAAACTTTAATATGAAATTGAATTGTATAGCAGTAGATGATGAAAAGTATGCGCTTGAGCTATTGGTAGACAATATCAATCGGGTGCCCTACCTTAACCTGGTTGCCAGTTGTAAGAATGCAAAAGAAGCAGCAGAGGCCCTTCGTAATAATTCTGTGCAACTGATTTTTATTGATATACAAATGCCTGGCATGAGTGGTTTGCAGTTTATTGAATCAATGCCGGTAAAGCCCCTGGTAATATTCATCACCGCATTTGATAATTATGCCCTGAAAGCATTTAGTGTAGATGCAATTGACTATCTGGTAAAACCGGTTTCATTCGAACGCTTTCTTCAAGCCACTAATAAGGCATTATCTTTTTCAAGTTATCATATTCAACCTGCTATTGCAGAGCCTGAATTTATATTCATTAATGTTGAATATAATTTGGTGAAGTTGGTGTTAAGTGATGTACTTTATATGGAAGGGGTGAAAGATTATATTAAAATTCATTTTACTGATCCCAGAAAAAACCTGCTAACGCGAAATACCATGAAGGGTATTTTAGAGATACTTCCTGTTTCTCAGTTTGTTCGTATCCACCGTTCTTATATTGTAGCACTTAAATCAATAAGTGTAATAAAGAAAGATACAATCCTGTTAACTGATCAACAGACATCTTTACCTGTAAGCGATAGTCATAGGGCATATTTATCTGCTATTTTGAGCAAATAATTCAATTCCTAATCATCTGTTAAAGCGATACACTGGTCTACAAAAAAACATCATTCATCGCATTTTGCATTTACCCGTACAGCGTTTGTATAGTTTTGATTTGTCATAACAGGTAACTATGGAAATGCAAATATTGGAAACAAGTATACAAACACCTGTCACAGATTTTTTATTCATTAAATCAGAATATAAACGGATAAGAATTTCGCTGAATGATATCCTGTTTATATCGGGGTTGCGGGATTATACACAGATTCACCTGCGCGGTAAAACATCGCCCCTTATTACTTTGCTGAACCTTAAATATTTTGAAGAGCGATTACCGGTTAATCAATTCATCAGGGTGCATCGTTCATATATCGTATCCGTTGCTCAGATTGATGTTGTGGGTAGGAAAGAGATACAGATCGGCGGTCAGAATTTGCCCATTGGTATTACTTTTCAGCCGGCACTGGAAGAGTTGATAGACCGGTATTCTTAATCCCCCGTTCGTTTTTTATAGTTGAGCCGGTTAATAGCCGGCTTTTTTATGTTATCACTAGCCCATCTAAAAATGGGGCAGATGCCCCATTTTACATGGCAGGCATATCTGGTAATATTGCATAACAAAAAATATCGACAGAAATCTGAGATGTTTTTCTAGCCTTTTTTATTATCCGTTCAAATAGTATGCTGAAATAATGAATTCGTTTTTCTCCATTACTACAATACCCTTTAAATATTATCAACGGTATGAATTTATCATATTTGCCGGCTTGCTTTTATTGGCTGTTTTGAATGGACAAACAACTGTTTTTTACATCATCTACTTTTTCTGGTGGAATGAATTTATCAGAATAATTGTTGGCTATTTTTTTTCCAAGAGAAGCAAAAAGTCAGTAGAGCTGCAAAAAGCTTCAAAACACATAATACCCGATTCTTTCTTTTTAATGGGAATTTACCTCGTTCTTATTATAGTTTTTTTTGGCTTTATAGCAAATTGGAATAATCAGGAACTTGTTTTTCTGAATATGAAGATATTATTTTTCAAAAATTGGTTTTTCAATATTAATCTGCTCATTTCATTGTTTGAGCACTTATACTTCCGAAAGACGAAAAAAATCGAAGGGACACAGATTGGCATTTTTACACCGAATATGATTGTGTTGCATATATCGATCATTATTGGTGGGGTGCTGATGTTTTTTGTGGTAAAAAGAATGCCCGAAGTTTTTACGCCAGACAATTTCTGGGGTTCTGTAATTATCATAATACCCTTTCTGGCATTAAAAAAAATCATTCAACAGTTTACACATTCGGATAATGTAATCCGGCAATCAAATGCATAATGATGAAGATAAGCTTAACAGTATTTTCCGTATTTTTTATTACAGCAACTATTGCAGCACAAAATGTTGACTGGATAAATGCTCCTTATAACCCCCTACCACAGGGTGCGGACCTCAAATACCATAATCTGAAAGGAGATGTATTGCAGTACGGCACGCTTAACTACTTTACCCGTAAGGGGGAGTGGTTCTCTTACGATGGGAGCGAAAAGATTGAGAAAGATGTAAAAGGAAGGGTGATCGCATTTATTACAAGATTCAAAACAATAAATTATAAGTATGATAATAAGGGTAACCTCATTTCAGGGGATGCAGTATCTTATGAATACGATACGAAAAACAGGCTGATCAAAGCTGTGTATAAAAACCAGACAACTACCTATAGTTATAAAACGGAAGGAGATAAATTAATAGTAGCTGTAACAACTAATTTTAGTGGGCACATAAATACAACAGAATATCACTATCAAAACGGACTTAAAGTTAGCCTGGTATCAGATATAGTACCCACCTATCGCTATGTCTATTCATTTGATGAAAAAGGTAACTGGCATTTGCTAAAACATACTTATGCTAATACAGGAAAGCCAGTGTTGTCTACTTTGAGTGGAAAACCCATTGAGGAAACAAGAGACATTATTTACTATACTGATTATGATAAAGGAGTAAGTGCTTTTACTGTAAAGCTCGATGACATAACAAGAGGACAGGGGCCCAAACGATCTTTTTTAGTGCGCGCATTTATAAACGGAAAAGAATTAAAGAGAAGCCTGCTTGCACGATTTATAAACGATTATGTATTGTTTGATCCCATTTCTACCAGTTATTATATTGCCCGCGGGGCTTATTCAGAAAGCAATAAGGATGGACAACAACTCCTCCTGGATCGAATAAGTTCCGATTCACCAACCGTGCTCCTGTATAATGGGAAAAATGTAACTATTGTTGAAAATGGTGTTCAGGCAAAACCTGTTACTACCTGGAAATATGCCAATCATCTTTCCATTTTTGGTTGTTTCTCCGCCTACAATACACAAAATGGTAGGGCTTATCTGTTCGAAAACATTCCGGCAATTATCAATGGAAGAACTATAGCGCTTCATGGAAAATTAATTTCAGCAGCAGGTAGTAACCTGTGGTATGTAAACTCAATGGATAAAAAAAGCGTCAAAGTATTTGAGAATGGAGAGGGTGTAAGTGGTAATTACGGGTTAGCCGGCTATTTAGTAAGTACGGGTGAACCTGTTGTTTCTATGGATGGCATACCGAAATATATTCTGGAAAACTTCACCTACTCAGGCGAAGGAGGCAAATTAAATGCAGCCAGGTATTTTGATCCTGCTAAAGATAAAATTACCGCAACAAAAACAACCAGTCAGCAGAAGTCTGGTAATTAATTCTAACTACTATAATCTACAGCACCGAAAATCAATGAAACAGTATCTATTCTCTAAACTAATTGTAATCTGTTTTTGTATTGTAGCCAGCCTTTCTGCTGGCGCGCAGGAGAACCTTACTCCCGAAGACTATGAACTGCCAGCAAAAACAGTAAAAGCTACCAAAACCTACGCAACTTACTTAATTGCCCAACAAAAGCTGGAAATGCAATCTGCAATTGATACATATCACTTTAGCACCGGAAAAATTACCAAATACCAGCGCACAGATAAAACGTATAACCGTAATATAGAGGAAGTATATAGCTATCAGAACAATCAGCTAAAAGCAAAAGATATTGTAAGGAACATTTCAGTTGGTATAGACTATACAAACTTCAAATACCATACTGAAAAAGATGGCAATAAAATAACAAGCTTCAAAACAGCACAATCCGGTGCTATTGAAAAAACCCTTGATTTTTATAATGAAGCTGGTGAATTACGGGGCAAAACAGTATACGATACAAGAGGTAATAAAACCATATCAATTGAATATGAAGGCAAAATGGAATACAGGATCAGGAAATTTTTCAATAATCGCTTAACCTCAGATGTTATTTACAAAAACAACAAGGATGGAAAAGTAGTATCACAAATTATTTATACTATGCCAGGAAATGAAACAGACCGAAAAGTGCTAAAGCTTACGGAGTACAATGATAAAGGTGATGCAGTAAAAACAATGGAGTACCATCCTGCAAGGGAGGGTGAAGCAAAAAGCATAAATAAAACACAGTATACAAGCTATCTGTATGATGGTGATATATGGGTTGCAAAAATTCAATATGTCAACGACCCTAAGCCACCAGTAAAATTTGTGCTGACTGTTCGTACAGTTCAAATTGAGAATAAAACCTATCAGGCTAAAGACAACGATGCATTGATTGCGTTTAGTAAACAGGTGTATCAACAATATCTGAACTTAAAATAACAACCATGCGAATTAAACTATGCATACTTTTTTCTGCTATTGCCTTTGTTGTAAATGGCCAGGATGTTAAACACCTTTCGCCACCTGTACTATACTGGCAGTCGTTTGGATTTAAAAAGCAGGTGGAAGTTGCTAAGACTGTTTATTATAAAAGCGATAGCCTGGGTTATGAACCAACAATGGCTGAGCTGGTAGCTTTTAATAAAGAAGGGAATATTGTACAAAAGCATATTGCCATTTTTGGCAGATACCCCAGTCAAACAACTTACAGTTACATTTACAGGAATGGCGTACTCGACAGCATTAAAGCCACTGCATCAGCCAAAAATTTCAATTCAGTTCGAAAAATGTACTACGATGCTAAAGGAAAATTACAAAAAATAATAGCTACCGGCATATATACAAACTATACAGACACTTATGCCTACGACCAGGCCGGAATGGTAGCATCCATTGAACGAAAACACAAAAATGGGGCATCTGTCAATGCCAGTTTCGATCATAAAACAAATGTTGTTGTTGAAAAACACCGCAGTGCCAGTGGTATTACATCAGAAACTTTTTTTGTGTATGAAGGCGACGAATTATTCGCCTCTTTTACAACAAGCGATAAAACTACCGTTACTTTTTACGACAACTACCATCGGAGTCATTTTAAGACTCCTGTAAATGAAAATGCGTTGAGTTATGTTTTAAACTGGCGCAAAAAAAAGCAGGCAAACCTTACCGATTTTCAGGATCAACTGAGCGTATTGCGAGATGCAAGGACAACCAAAATAGTATATGATATTCCTGCAGAAGCCCGTAACCAGCAGGGTGACTGGATTAAACAATTACAGATAGACCGTCAATTATCGACCAGGCGACAACTGGTATTTCAAAAGCTAAAATATGCTGACGGAACTGAAAGCGGCAGCACGGAAATGGATTTATTGTTTGAAAGGAAAGTTCAAAAGATTAAATAAGATGAACAGACTTATTACCGGCATAATGCTTTGCTATATTATACAACTTGCAGAAGCCCAATCATTACCAGATATCAGTTACAAAGACTACGGCTATAACAAGCCGGTAAAACAGGTCGAACAGGTTTATTACAGTTTTGAATCGGATAGTATTGAAAAGGTAGAAAAAACAATACGAAAGTTTAATGCAGATGGTAATATGGGAAGTTTTGAAAACCAAAGTTTTCTCGACGATAGTTGGACTAAGTCAAAGACGACATACATAAAGGGACAAATTTTGAAGGAAGTATGGGAGCATAGTAATCCCTATTTAAATAGAACCAGCACATTTGAATACGATGTAAAGGGTAGGATGATAAAAGAAAATATAAAATTTCAGGACGGTGCACTTAGTTTTATTAAGTACGCGTACAAAGATGACCGACTTTACCAAATAGCATCAACTATCGATGGCGTAAGATCAGTTACGGAAAGATATTATAGTAAAAAAGGCGTTTTATATAAAGAAATACACCGGCAGAAAGTGCCAAACGATTCAGATATTATTACAAATTATTATTGCCTCAATGAAAAAGAAATCGGATCATATGTATTGCCCAGGAATTATTTTTATAAAAGCATTTACTTAAATGATCAGGTGGAAATAAAGTTTAAGCTGGTTGAAAACACGGCCACGTTGGATGCTTTTTATGAAAGTCTATCACAATTTGAAAGAGAGGCACGAAACGACCAGCAGTCTTTAAGTTTACAGACATACGCTGAACAAACACTGCTTAAGTTTAAAGAGAACAACCTACATATAAAACCCTATAGTATTTTGCTTTATTACCGTGGTGAAAAAAATAGTGCAGGAGACATCCTTGCAGAAGCCGAAGTTGATCCGCTTACCAATACACTCTTTGGGATAGGCTTTTTTAAGATTACATATACCGACAAAACTGTTGTAGGTTCAACTGACTATAACATGAACATGCGGAGATATTTTGAGAAAGTGTTGAATGAATTGCAACTCCCTCAAACGTATGGACGATGAGGATTAGTAATGTTTATATCGCAGGCTTAATACTAATGTGTTGTATAATAAGGCCTCAACAACTGCTGGCCAATGCCGCACAACCGGGTGTATGGAACGCTGGCGGAACTGTGTTCACCATGTTGTACCCGGAAGACTCACTGAGTTTCCGAAAAGTACAAATGCAACAGGAAGCTATATATATTCAGTTGTACAAAGGGTTTGCGGTTGTAAAAGGTACTTATCAGTTTAAAAATACCAGTACAGAAAAATTGCAGTTTAAAATGGGTTATCCCATCAATGGTATTTATAATGGAGGAGCAAACGAACTTAACCAGGTGCAACTGGAAGGGCTTAACCGTTTCAGGGTAAAAATCGGTGAACAATGGTTACCCATGTTACAACAATCTCATGAAGCATATAGCAATTTTACCAGCTTTGGCAATAATTGGCTGGTTTGGGAAATGAGTTTCATGCCGGTAAAAACACAAACTGTGGAGGTTTATTTTATTGTAAATACCAACAATGCGGTAGTGCGACAAGGATATCGCACAGCAAAACGAAATGCATTTATTTACCTTTTAGAAAGCGGCAGTGTATGGCGTCAGCCAATCGAAAAAGGAGATTTTTATATACAGCTAATGGATGAATTAACAGTAGCTGATATGAAAGGATTGTCTGCGGGATTCAATATGCGATTTAACGATACACACAAACTGTTGTATGGAAACAAAACATGGTTTTCTCCTACGCCCACCGATAACCTGATCATTACCTATGCTGACCGAATCGAGAATTTCAGTTTCGAAGAACGTATTTCAGCTGATGAGCAATTATTCAGTAAGGTAAATCAACTTAGTAGTTTACCATTCCAAAACCTGAAGTATAAAGCCATTGTTACAGCAGACCCATTTGAGGTGAAAGCCAGTTTCTGGGATAGTTTCATTGAGGGGCTCGTATATTTTGTATTTGCTGCACCCTATATCATCATAGTATTGCTTGTACTGATTGGCATTTGGGTATATTATAAGTGGAAAAAAGTTAGTAAAAAAATCAATAAGCAATAGTATGGCAGCATTAGCCTTGTTTTTTTTGGTAATAATTCTTCTCATACTATCACTGATTCCATTAGCGCATAATTTTTTTGATGCCTATATGACTGTACATCAAAAAAAGGGGGAACAATACAGGGAAAGCGAGTTGTGGGTGCTGCAACAACAATTTAATCAACAAATAGAAGCACAATGGAAAAAAATCAGTGATCAACTTGCCATTACAACAAAACAGCACAAACAGGAGCCCGGCACTGAAACAATGCTGATTTTTTTACAGAACTATATACAATCCATCCTGAAAGTTTTAAAATGAGTATGGTTGTTGTAGTTGTTTTTTTCCTAAATTAAACTGCTCAATTTATTCAGATCATTTGTTTAAACTGTAAGTGCTTTTCGTGAAGCCGGATTTACTATGAATTATAGACCTTTTTTTTACACGCTGATTGTATTCTTTATTTCTTTTCAGTTACCTGCCCAAACAAAGACTGCTACCGATAGCATTAAACAGGTTATTCAGCAGCAAAATACTTACGAGGGCAAAATGCAAGTATTGCAACCCTATCTAAAAAAAATATACAGTACCCAGTTCGATGCCACGATTGAATTAGCAAGATTTGGTTACGATTTATCGCTTCAACAAAACCATGCCGGTAATATGGGCGACTTCTTGCGGATAATTGGCGGTACATTGGGTAAAAAGGGGAATATAGACAGTGCCTCTTTTTATTATTACAAATCACTGGAGCAGTTAACCAAAAGTGAAAACAATGAAAAACTGGGTCTGTTGTACGACGATATGGCCCGGATGTACCGTAAACTTCGCCAGCCAAAAAGAGCACTCGAATTCTACGACAAAGCTTTGGCTATTTATGAAAAAGCACAAGACCTCGAAGGCATCGCGAGAATAAATAATGAAAGTGGTGTCGTATTCAGAGACGAAGGTGATTATAAAACAGCAAATGAACGATTCGAGAAGTCATTACGTATACAACAACAACGTAACGATTCGGTAGGTATTGGTTACTCGCTTGAATTTCTTGGGTATAACCAATTGTTGATTAAGGCATACAAACACTCAGAAAGTTACCTTCAGCAAGCACTTAGAATAAGAGAAAAAATCAACGACAATTTCGCTTTGATGCTGAACTATACAGCTCTCGGAGAATTCTATAAAGAAACAAAACGATATGCGTTGTCAAACGAATACTTTGAGAAAAGTAACGCCGTAGCGCGCCGGATTCAATTTGCAGATATTCAAAAATATAACTACGAGCAAATAACCGACAATTATGAAGCACTGGGTGACTATAAACAGGCGTTTCAAAGTTTTAAAGCGTACAAAGTATTGAACGATAGTTTATACAATGCACAAAAACTGAAAGACGTAGAAGAAATTTCCACACGTTATGAAACCACGGAAAAAGAGAACCAAATTCTACAACAACAGACGAAAATTACCAACAGAAACTTTTGGATTTTCGGTCTTACCGCACTGGTGCTGATTATTGTACTGATCGGTTTTATACTTTATAAGCAACAAGTACTTAAAAGGATGAAGCTTCAGCGCGACAATGAAATTGGGCTTGCTTTAAAGAAAATTGAAACCCAGCAGAAATTACAGGAACAAAGACTGGCTATCTCCCGCGATTTACACGATAATATTGGGGCACAGCTAAGTTTTATAATTGCAGCTATTGATACCATCCGGTATTATGTAAAAGATAAAGACGAAAACCTGGTAAATAAACTCGATAATATCGCTTCCTTCAGTAAAGATACCATCCAGGAACTGCGCGATACTGTGTGGGCCATGAATAAGCAGGGGATTACCATCAAAGATTTACAGTCCCGTATTGAAAAGTTCAGTGATAATGCAGCACAGTCGCAAGCGCAAACACAAATTCAATTGCATATTGACGAGGCAGTACCATCCGATATGGTGTTCACCGGCATACAGGGACTGAATATTTTCAGAATTATACAGGAAGCAACCAATAATGCGCTCAAGTATGCAGCGGCCCAAAACGTACAGGTAGTGATTAGTAAAACAAACAATGAAATTCATTTCAGTATTAAGGACAACGGAAAAGGGTTTGCTGAACAACAAGTAGAGCCGGGTAATGGGCTTATCAATATGCGGAAAAGGGCTTTGGAACTTGGTGGCAGCTTATCCATAGAGTCTGCTGCTGGTAACGGCACCCTGGTGGCTTTTAATGTAGCGTTAAATGACCAGTAAAAGACAGTAAGCTTATGCAAATTGATATAGCCATTATAGACGATAATAATTTTTTGATCAAAAGTGTAAAAGAGCGCTTGTCATTATTCGAAGACATCCGCATATCATTTACTGCTAATGATGGTCAGCAATGCCTCAACAAGTTGACAGAAGGAAGCCGTGCGGATTTAATACTGATGGATATTGAAATGCCTGTTAAAAATGGTATTCAGACCACATTGGAAGTGAAGCAAAAATATCCGCAGATAAAAATCATTGTACTTACGGTATTCGATGATGACGATAATATATACAATGCCGTACAGGCAGGGGCCGACGGTTATTTGCTGAAAGAAACCTCTCCCCGGCCTTTGTACGATGCTATTGTACAAACCCTGGAGGGTGGTGCAGCTATGGCACCCGATATCGCCGTAAAAATATTGAAACTGTTACGTAACCCTCCGATACAAACTACGCTGGAACAAAATGAAGCGATCACATTAACTGTGCGTGAAATTGAAGTATTGGAGCAACTCTCAAAAGGGCTTACCTATACAGCCATTGCAGAAAACCTTTTTTTATCGCCCTCTACCGTTCGGAGGCATATAGAAAATATTTACCAGAAGCTGGAAGTGCATTCTAAAATAGAAGCTATAGAGCTGGCTAAAAGGAAAAGGATTATTTAATTTTCACAGATTACTTCAACGGCATAGCTGAATTATTCCCTTATCTTAACAGCATATATGCGCCCCTGGTTCAAATTTTTATTGCCGCTGTTATGTTGTATCAGCATTTGCCATAAGGTAACTGCACAGCAAAGGGTACAACTCGTAAAAGCTGAAGCAATCTTTACCGATGCCCCCTTTAAAGCATGCCATGCAGCAACTATTTGCAGTTTAGGTAATGAAACGCTTATGGCAGCATGGTTTGGTGGTAATTATGAAGGCGATAGTACGGTGGCTATCTGGACAGCTTTTCGCAACAACGTTGGCTGGTCGGCACCAGTTAAAGTAGCAACAGGCATACTCAACGGAAGAAACTATGCCTGCTGGAACCCTGTTTTGTTTACCGATAAAAAAGGCATACTCTACCTGCATTATAAAGTAGGGCCCAATCCGCGCCAGTGGAAAGCCTTTTATAAAACATCCACGAATAATGGACAAAGCTGGTCGGCCGCTCTGCAGTTACCCGATAGCTTGCTAGGCCCCATCAGGAATAAACCATTGCTGTTGGATAATGGTCATTTACTCTACCCATCGAGCCGGGAGAGTGAAGATGAAAAAAGCTGGACCGCGCATTTTGAACTATCTACCCCAGATATGTTGCATTGGAAAACAATCACATTACCACAAACCGATTTTGGTATTATTCAACCCACTTTGTTGCAATACAAAGACAACCGCATACAGGCATTGTTTCGCAGCCGGCAAAATATGATTGTACAAAGCTGGTCGGCCGATGGTGGTGCTCACTGGAGCAAACCCACTGCCACAGGTTTGCCCAATCCCAATTCGGGTATTGATGCAGTGAGTTTAAAAAACGGTGTACAGTTATTGGTCTACAATCCGCTGAAAGCAGGCGCCAACTGGTGGGAGGGAAGAAGTGTGTTAAAAATTGCCGCTTCAACTGATGGTTTAAACTGGAAAGATGTGTACACGCTGGAAGACCATAAGGAAGGAGAATACAGTTATCCGGCTATTGTTGTGGATGAAAATGATATTATTCATATTGTATACACAGCGAAACGGGCAGTTATCCGGTATGTACGATTGAAAATCGATACATTTTAAGCGTACAATAAAAGGTAAAACAGTTAACGGGTTTGTTTACCTGCAAAAAGTTGCTGCTGAATGATCTGTGAAATATTCAGTGCCCGTTGCTTAGCCAATAAAGCATAATGCCCACTGAAAAGTTCATCAATTGTTTCTATAAATAAAATATTCCATTGGCGAAAGTGAACTTCGTTCAGGGGCATCACTTTATGCAGGTGCTGGTGCAGGTTCATCGGGTTGCCCTTATAGTTACCACTCTGGAACAATGCATTCTCCCAGAAATCGCACATTGCTGGAATATGTTTGTCCCAGTCTATTTTTTTCTCACCATTGAATACAGCTCCTAAAACAGTATCATTAGCAATCTTTTTATAAAAGACGCTGACCATTAATGCAATATCGTCCCGGCAGGTAATATCTTTTTTCATGCCGAAAATTTTAAAGCAATAACCTGAATTGTTCCAGTAATTCAGCAGAACAATATTGTTCTAATAAGGGAAACAAAACCCGTTCTTCATTCCGTATATGACTATTCAATAACAGCCCGAGTGTATGTAACTGATCGTTACTGATATACGGAGTATTCAATTCAGTGAATAATTTTTTCAATAACAGATGCTCAGCAATGGTTTCATCAATCATTGTATCCAGATCAGTTGCCAGCCCCTTACTCTGATTAAAAATGGTTTCTTCTTTTTCAAAATGCTGCTGTAATGTTTCCCGATAAAAATTTCCTGCATAGGCTGCCTTGCCTTGAATATCTGTTGGTAAACCTGAATAATCAGGTGCATCGTTGCGAAGTAACTGCGCCAATAATAAAGCGCCATGATGTTCGCGTGAGAGTGGTTGTAATGCAATATGTCTTTTCATAATTAAAGATCTTTATGGTTAAATCTCCTTACAGAAAACCAGAACGGTATAAATACCCAGAGCAGCATAACGAGCAGCGATAACAGTTGCCCCCATGTAGTGCCAAAAAACTGCTGGAAGATAGCACCGGTATAACCCATTAATGCAGAGATATCCATTTTTAAAAGAATCATGATCCTGCCAAGGTCAATGGGGTTAAGGGCGCTGATAAAAATCATCGGTTTCTCCATTGGATAATCTGCAAACTGGAAGAGGAGAAAGAGTACAACGCCATCAAATAACAAGGAAAAATATAGCCATAGCAATATGGCAACACCTATACCCCTTGCTTTATCGCGTGTTTTAACGGCAGCCAGCATGGCAATGGCAATAAAAATGATGGAAAGTAAAAAGCCAATTACCACCATCATTAAACCGGTACCATCGGGTACAAACAGCAATACGGGAATGCCAACGCCAACCAGGAAAGCAATTGATAATGAAACCGCAATACCGGTAAACAAACTTAACCAGATGCTGATACGTTTGAGTGGTTGACTCACCAGTAACTCTATGAACTCACTACTATTGTACATGTAAATGGTAGAAAAAACAATACAGACCATCGGAACAATGATGAGTAATACATTGAGTAAACCCAGTAAGCCTTTTGTTGTATTGTCTTCAAGACCAAATAACATAAAAGATAACAGGAGCAGGAAGAGTGTATAGGCCAGTATGATTTTATTCCGCAGAATATCTATGATCACATATTTAATAATCTTTTTCATGGTACTAAGCGCTTTTGGGTCATGATGGTAGCAATTACTTTACTTAGTCTTGTCTGCCCGGTTGTTTTCTGTAATTCACCCACTGATTGTTGAAAACAAAGTTTTCCGTCCTGTATATAGATGATTTGTGTAACCATATCATCTAATTCACTCAGAATATGCGAAGTGATTAAAACGAGCTTGCCTTTTTCTTTTTCTCTGATAATTTTTTCTTTCAATATTTCTGCCGCAACCGGGTCGAGGCCTGCAGTGGGTTCATCAAGTATAATTACCTGGGGATTGAAAAGAAAAGCGAGTACGGCACTTACTTTTTGCCGGGTACCACCTGAAAGTGTCCGCATTCGTTTGTCAAGAATTTTATCTAAACCAAACGCATAGAGCAGCTCTTCATCAAAGCCATTATCATTATTGGAACGTATATCTTTCATCATCGTTACCAACTGACCAATGCTCATATTATCTGGATACCTGCCAATCTGCGGCATATAACCGATCTGTTTCCGGTACTGCCAGTTGTTTTTAATATTATGCCCGTTGAAGGTGATGAAGCCACTATCGCAGATTACCATTCCGAGGATCGCCTTGATAAAAGTGGTTTTACCGCTTCCATTCGGGCCAATCAGGGCAATACATTCCCCTTTGTTACAGGTAACTGAAAGATTATCGAGCACTTTTAGTTTGCCAAACTGCTTCGATACATTGGTAGCGATGATCATAATTTCAAAGGTTTCATTAAAGGGAAATCATCTTTTAAGTTTTCCGGCGTTAAAGAGGGTATCAATTTCTCTGTTTTATCAAATAATGCCGTCATAAAACTGCGGAACAGGATCATAGCAGTTGGGTTTCGCTCTACAATAACGGCATACATACTTACGGGCCGGTAGGGAATATCTCCTTTGTTGTTTTTATCAAGATCATATCCTTCGTATTTATCCCAATAATTCTGTCTGAATTTGTTGAGTACGAGACTGCCATTGGTGCCTACATCGAAAGTGTTCGACAGGAAATTATTGGCACTCACATTTATATCCATACAGCTAGCCTGTATTTTCATGGCCCAGCCATTACTTTTAAAACTGTTTTTTTGGATATCAATCCTGTTGGCTCCTTCAAGAAATAAGGCCACCGTATTTTCAATGAACTGATTTTTTTCAATTTTACTGTCGCTGATCTCTTTTAATAATATACCATAAGCAGCATCACCCCAGTTTTGTGTAAACAGGTTATTCAGCATGGTTACATGATGAGAGAACATAACGGCAACACCGGCACCATTGTTACGGAACTGGTTATCGAGGTAGCTGTCGTTATTCGAAAACATAAAGTGCAGGCCATAACGCAGATTTTTTTCTGACCTGTTTTTACTGATGACGGAATTGGTTACAAACTCAAAATAAATACCATCTCGGTGTCCGTTGATCTGGTTATTCCTGATCTGCATACTGTCACTTTTCCAGCAATGAATGCCATTACCGCTCTGATGTTCATTTTTGGAAGAACCAATCAGTTGATTGTTTTCAATGATACACAGCTTGCCTAACTGCGCATAAATACCAAAGAAGGTATTGGATAGCATATTATTCCGGACGATTACTTTTTTGCTGTTGTAAATTTTAATACCTGCAAAATCATCCATGCTTGATATGCCTGAGTTAACCACTTTTACACCTTCCACCACCACTCCATCTGCCCTGATGGCAATTACTTCATACCGGTGTTCACCATCAATCACAGGATAATTAACGCCGGTTAATACAACCTGTTTTTTGATCACCAATCCCTTTTCCCTGTAAACACCTTCTGTTACCCTGATGGTATCTCCGTTGTTTGCAAGCTCAAGTGCTTTTTGTATGGTCTTAATGCCTGATTGTTTGCCAACAGTAATGGTTTTGGCAAACAAAGTATTTGTCAACAGTAATACAACAACAAGGAGCAATGTGTTTTTCATGGTTTCATGAATTGTTTCCAGTCGATTATTTTTCCGGTAGCTTTTAACCCGAGTATTATACTATCGGCATGAGCGAATGCTGCAATATTGCCACCCATCGGCCCCCTGATAGATTCATCCTGAACAATTACTGCTTTATTTACTTCAATGAGTTGATTGGGGCGTGAATACAGTGTTAAGTACAAGTTTTGTGCAACGATGTCTCTCTCCTGTAGCAGGTAATTTTTCAAACAGATCGCATCATCAAATTTGTACACTTTCCCTTTAGCTGTAACCAGCTCCGCTCCAAAATGCGCATCGGTAACACGCATTTTACAGGCACTGCAATGATCTGTTCCGATTATTATTTCCTCAGGGCCACTGTTACAGGATGCTAACCCCGATAGAAAAAATACCAGAACGAAAGTTTTCAATGCAGGATTTATTTTCTGTCTCCATTCAATCACAACCAGTAAAAATGTAATCAATCCAACAACTATAAAAATCCATCCACCTATATCCGGAAAAGAATAGGCGCCAAAGTTGAGCAGTTGTTTGAAGCCAATTAATGGTGGCTGGTACGACATGCCGGGTACAACAATAGCCGCATTAGGTTCAAGATTATGTCCGTAATTGTATTCCCATCTCCAGAAATCGTACATCGATACAACGCCAAAACAAATAAACAGCAGCAACAACAGGTAGAGGTATTTTTTCCGGTTCAGTAGCGCAGTGGTAATATAAGCAAGTGCAAAAAAGCCAACGATATAGGGCAGTACACTAAATTCCACAAAGTCTTTTGTGTGCAGTGTTTTCATTCCAATATAATGGTTCAGGCCGTTGATGATGTCTACATCGCCTGCCAGTTCATGGGTATAGATCAGCAACCGTAACCCTTCGGGGTATTGTGGTGCCACAAGATCAATGCGCCAGAGCGGAAAAAAAAGAACAGCAATTAACAATAAACCACAAATGCCCAGCGCAATTCTGCTCATCTTTTGTAGGTGTATTTTTTTCATGGTAATACTTTAGACGGGACAAAAAGGGAGCAGGCTGCAATCCTGCTCCCTATACTATAAAACCAAATCATACAACTTACTTGCTTACAGGAGCAGTTTTTCCGATACTGAATTGCAGCGGAACTTTTGAACCTTTGGGTGAAACCCTTAGATAACCAGACATTTCCTGATGCAATGCACTACAGAAATCGGTACAATAAAAAGGATAAATACCCACCCTGTCTGCTACCCACTTCAATGTTTGTGTTTCACCGGGCATAATCAGTAGCTCAGCATTATTGGCACCTTTAATAGCAAAGCCATGTGGTACATCCCAGTCCTGCTCAAGGTTGGTAATGTGGAAGTACACTTCATCGCCCTGCTGAATACCTTCTATATTATCGGGTGCCAGGTGAGAACGAATGGTGGTCATGTACACATGAACTTTACCCCCTTCTCTAACCACTTTAGTAGCACCTTCTCCTTTGGCTACATAGGGGTGCTGGTTATCATCAATTTTAAAAATCTTCAGTGATTTATCTTTAATCAGATCTGCTCTTACTGCCTGCGCATAGTGAGGCTCGCCAATGGTGGGGAAATCGAGAATCAGTTGCATTTTATCACCACTGATATCAAATAACTGTGCACTCTGCGATAATTCAGGACCGGTAGGCAGGTACCTGTCTTTGGTAATTTTATTGTAGGCAATCAGGTATTTAGGATCAGGTTTTTTGCTGTCGCCACCGGGTATGGTGAGGTGACCAATAGAATAATAAGTAGCCGCACGATCCAATACTTTCAGGTCTTTGATGTTCCATTTCACTACTTCAGAAGAAACAAAGAAAGAAGTATAAGCATTGCCTTTACCATCGAACTCAGTGTGTAAAGGTCCTAAGCCTGGTTTCTGTAATTCGCCATGTAAGGCAGATTCGTATTTGATAACAGGTAAGCCATCAAACTCACCAATAAAATCTTTCGCAGCAATGGCTTTCTGTATTTTATCGAAACTGAAAACAGGAACCAGTGCAGCCAGTTTACCACTACCTACAATGTATTCGCCGGTTGGGTCTACATCGCATCCATGTGGCGATTTTGGACAGGGAATAAAATAGCAGATGTCTTTAAAGTCTTTCACATCCAATACCAGCACTTCTGTTTTTATTTGAGAAGTGGCAGAATGTGTTTTTTCATCGTAGCGGTTGCTGGCATATTTCACAGACTGTTTTCTGCCTTTGCCTGCTTTAATGTATTCCTCTGCTTTCTTCCAGTTTACGGCCATGATAAAATCTTTATCGCGCTGCGAAGCATTTACTTCGAGCAGGGTGCTGGCTTTTTCTGTGTTGTAGCAGGAGAAGAAAAACCATCCATTCGATTTTCCTTTACCTGCATGGCTAAGATCGAAGTTTACACCGGGGCATTGTAACTGGAAAGCAATATCCATTTTACCATCGTTTTTATCTACGCTGATAAAACTGATGGTGCCTTTAAAATTGTCTTTATAAGTATCAATGGCCACATCTCCATTGGCGTCATCGGGCGGTACGCTAAAACGGGTACCGGCTACTACATATTCGGTATTCTCAGTGATAAAAGGAGAGCTGTGGTTACCTGCACTATTCGGCAGTTCAATGATTTCGGCAGTACGGAATGTGGTAAGATCAATACGTGCCACCCTTGGTGTATTATTGGCGTTGCCAAATACCCAGCGACCATCAATTTCTCCATTGGTTTGAGAAAGTTCGGTGTGGTGAAGATCATCCCATGGCACCATACCATGTGATGTATTTAACATGGCTTTGGTTTCTTCACTGTAGCCCCATCCTTTCTCAGGATCAACAGAGAAAACAGGAATTACACGTAGTAAACGGCCGGAAGGTAAGCCATAAACGCTCATCTGGCCGCTGAAACCACCAGATACAAAATTGTAAAACTGGTCATATTGTCCGGGTGCAACATATGCTTTCGCTGCGGCATCTGCACCCACGGCACTACCTGTATTCTTGGGTTTACAGGCGAACATGCTGAGGCTTAAACAACCTATCAGTAATGCCCATTGTTTACATGAAAACTGTGTCATTATATATCAGTTTAGTTTGTGAGAGATCAATTATTTAACGCCATCATTTTTACGCATGAATTCATAGAGTGAATGCGCTTCATCATCTGTAAGACTTTGATTGGGCATTCTTACCAGGCATATTTCAAGTTGGGCCTGTGCTTTCGGGTCAATATTCAGCATGGCGTCAGTATTGGTAATAAAGTTGAGGATCCAGGCAGCCTGGTTACGAGTGGTAACACCTTTCCATCCGGGTCCAACCAGTTTTTCTTCAGAGAGTTTATGGCAACTGCTGCATTTAACGTTGTACACTTTCTCACCTGCGTTGGCAAGGGTCATATCGAGTGTAGGTTTTACCTGAACATCTTTAAATTTTCCTTCACCCCTGTTTGGGTCATAGGAAGGATTACCACTGGCGGTGGCATTGGTTTCGGTACTGGCAGTTGTTGCAGCAGGAGCGTGTGAATTGCCACCTCCACAGGCAGCAACAATTGAAACGATGGAGAAAATTGCAATGAGTTTTTTCATGGTTGATGTTTTAAGTAGTAAGTCAATTATCAGGTACAAGGTTACCTGTGAATCTTTTCAATTTTTATGCGTTCAATCATATTGCCGGAGAAGCATAAGAAGACCAATTTCTAACTCACTCATTTACAGCTTGTTTAAAATGCAAACATGATATATATCATATTCCATCCTGTGCAAAATCATACCCCCGGCTCTTTAAGCTGTATATTTTTACTGAAATGAATAGCTATGATTATAGATATTAATACACTGCTGGCCTGGGGAGCAGTTTATAAAAAAGTAAATGCAGGTGATTTCATTTTTCATGAAAGCGGTTCCGCCGTTTTTTATCACCAGTTGGTGAGTGGTAGTGTTCGATGGGTGAACATCAATGAAGAAGGAAGAGAGTTTTTACAGGTGATGATAGAACCCGGAGAATCGTTTGGTGAATTGCCTTTGTTCGATGGGCAGCCTTATGCAGCCAGTGCCATAGCAAATGAAGACAGTGTTGTTATACGGTTACAGAAAGAAGTGTTTCTTTCCCTGTTAAAGGAAAACCCTGAAGCACATTTCACTTTCACCAAACTGATGATAGAACGTGTTCGTTTTAAATTTTATGTGATTAAAGAGCTGGCGCAGCATGATCCTGAAAATTGTATATCGAAACTGTTTGCCTATATGAAACAGCGGAAGAAAAATATTTGTCCTGATTGTAACCGTATCAAACTAACCCGTCAGCAAATTGCCGACATGACCGGCATGCGGGTTGAAACAGTCATCAGAACCATTCGCAGCCTTCACAAAAAGGGACAGTTGATGATTGATAAGGGTAAAGTGTATTGCTAATATGATTTGAATCATAAGAATCATTTTGCTGCCCGATTAATTTGCACCCAAAATCAGGCGAATGGAAAATGCTTACCACAAATGGGTGCGGATCGCCATTTTTAATCTTTTTCTCGTGGCGCTGCTCGGTTTTATCATGCGCTACAAAATTGTGTATCCATTACCCTGGGTACACCAGAAACATGTATTACATGCACATTCTCATTTTGCTTTTTCGGGATGGATCACTCAATTGCTCATGGTATTTCTCGTATCCTGTTTGCAGGAAAAAGAGCAGGCATTACGTAGGTATGAGCCGATACTGAAAGCCAACCTATTTACCGCTTATGGGATGTTATTGAGTTTTCCCTTTCAGGGATATGGATTGATCTCCATCAGTTTCTCAACACTTTCCATACTGGTATCATATTGGTTTGCGTGGAAGTTCTGGAAAGATGCAAACAGGCAATTACTACCTGCAGCCAACTGGTTTAAGGCGGCGCTGTTTTTCCTTGTTATTTCATCATTTGGCGCATTCGGTTTATCGGTAATGATGGCCAATCACTGGATCAACCAACAGTGGTACCTGGCGGCAGTGTATTTTTTTCTTCATTTTCAATACAATGGCTGGTTCTTTTTTGCTTGCATGGGCTTATTGTTTACCATGCTACGCCGGTATGTACCATTGCTGAAATATGAGCAACGAATATTCATGCTTTTTGTATGTGCCTGTTTGCCCGCCTATTGTTTATCTGTACTCTGGCTCTCATTGCCCTTATGGGTGTATATAGCTGTAGCAATAGCAGCCACGGCGCAGGTGATCGGCTGTTTTTATTTATGGAAAATAATCATAGCGCATAAGAATCATTTTACAATACAATGGCCCATAATGGCACAGCGAACAGGTTTGTTGGCATTGCTGGCACTCACTATAAAATTATTGTTACAGGTTTTTTCAACCATACCATCACTCAGCGATCTGGCTTTTGGGTTCAGGCCTATTGTAATTGGATACCTGCACCTGGTATTACTGGGTATCATCAGTTTGTTTTTACTCACGGTATTATTGGTATTCACAAAACAGCAATCATTGCCATTGATGCGAAAAGGAGTAACTGTCTTTGTAAGCAGTATTTTATTGAATGAAGTATTGCTGATGCTTCAGGGTATTTGTGCAATGGCTTATATATCGGTACCGGGTATTCAGGAATTATTGTTGTTGGTGGCGCTGGGGTTACTTACAGGCGCAGCGATGATTTTTTTCGGCTATCGAAAACCCGTTTATGCGTAGACGCATAATTTATTCATAAAGGAGAAAGGAATTTTGTATCAAAATAGTTGATATGAAATATGCATCTGAAACACTCGCATCTATTGTGAGTAACCATTACCAGGCGGCTCCCTTATTTGAAAAATTTCACCTCGATTTTTGTTGCAAAGGAAAACAAACACTCGCAACTGCTTGCGAACAAAAGGGGTTAGATGTTCATTCTGTAGAACAGGAATTGGAGGAACTTATTAGCGGAGCGTATAAGAAGAATATTGTTTTTGCCGACATGACAGCGGAACAGCTTATTCAATACATTCTCATACACCACCATTTTTTCATCAAACAAACAGTGCCGCAAATAGTGGGGTACCTGGAAAAGATTAATGCCAAACATGGTGACAGGTTTCCACAAATGAGCCGTGTGCTTACTATGTTCCGTGATCTGTCGTTTGAACTTTTATCGCATATGGAAAAGGAAGAAAAAATATTGTTTCCGGCAATGGCGCTTCTCGAAACAAAAAAAGAAGCAGCAATTCCGTTTAAACCCGTCATTGAACAAATGCTGGCCGAACACAACGAAGCAGGGGATCTGATGGATCAGATCAGAATACTCACGCTCGATTATACACCTCCTGAAAATACCTGTACTACTTTTCAGTTAACACTTGCCATGTTAAAAGATTTTGAGGCCAATTTGCATAAACATGTACATCTTGAAAACAATCATTTGTTTCCCATGGCGGAGCAGTTGATGGCAAATGCGTGAGATGGCAGATCTATGATATCTGATGTCTGATTTGTGGGGGCTCTGAGGTTAAGGGACAGCTACTTTCTATCGCTCCCTTGTGCCCTGTATCTTGATTCCTGATCCTTATATCCGCTTATTCTGTTTTATCGTCGAATAATAAACGTTTCAATGACATTTATTATTCGATAAACCTTATTTTTATCGTCAACCACAAATATTCCATTCACTAAAACGCTACAAACAATGAACCATCATGAAAGAGAAACAACCAGTCATGAAAATCACAAAACTGATTTTATCATGTATGGCCATGCTCCTGTTTGCCCAAAGCGGAATACAGGCGCAGAAAAATGAAACAACAGGCAGTAAAGTAAATCAGCGTTTTGTACACAAAGCCATGGGTAATCCTTACCTGCCTTTGTGGGAACATTTACCGGATGGTGAACCCAGGGTTTTTGAAGATCCTGATAAACCCGGCAAGTACCGCGCATATATTATTGGATCGCACGATTTGCGTTTTACCAGTTATTGTGGTCCCGATATCAGAATATGGTCGGCACCGGTGGAAGATTTATCGAGCTGGCGCGATGAAGGTGCAGTATTCACTTATCAGTCGGAAGACAAGTGGGATGTAATGTATGCGCCCGATCTGGTAGAAGTGAAAAGAAAAAACGGGCAGAAAGAATATTATCTCTATCCGCATAGCCGTGGCCCAAACAGAGAGCCACTGGTGGCAAAATCAAATAGACCCGACGGACCTTTTAAACCCATCAATCTTACAGAAGATGGTAAACGTACCGTACCCGGTAGTATTTTAGGTTTCGATCCCGCCATTTATATTGAATATGTGACCGATCCGAAAGACCCGGACTATGAAATAGGCTTTCGCGCCTATGCATACTGGGGTTTTCAAAGATCATTAGCAGCGCAATTGGATCAGAATACAATGTATTCACTCAGACCAGGTACTAAAATCATCGATCGGTTTTTACCTGCCAGTTCAAGGTATGGGATGCTTCGCGATCCGCAGGGTACTGTATATCCACAAATTTATCCAGGCGAAGACCTGGGTACTTTCAACTTCTTTGAAGCTTCCTCTATCCGTAAAGTGGGTAATAAATTCGTGTCGATCTATAGCGGTTATTCAGGACCGGAATATGGGGTAGGAAGTTCTAACTCCACTTTGCGTTATGTTGTAGGTGATTCGCCATTAGGTCCATGGAAAAGTGGTGGTGTATTGGTTGATTCGCGTGCACCTGTATTAAATAAAACAGGGTCTGCTATCCAAACCACTAATGCCGGACACAATACACATGGCAGTATTCAGGAGATCAATGGACAATGGTATGTGTTTTATCACCGTCCCCCACGTGGCTTTGGTTTTGCACGTCAGGCAATGGTTGCGCCAATTGCAATAACATGGGATGAGAAACCTGTTTCAGAAGGTGGTATGGTTTATATGCGTGCTTTTGACCCATATGCACCTAACAAAATACATGAATTAAAAGACAGTGCAGGAAAAGAATACAAAGGAGCAGAAGTAACTTCTGAAGGTTTTCATTTTTATGGACTGGACCCATACCGATATTATTCTGCGGGTTATGCTTGCTATCTATCCGATAACAGTATTCAACAAGACTCATGGGATATTTGGGATAACCACATGCCCATTACCAAAGTGAAAAATGGACATATCATCGGCTATAAATATTTTGGTTTTGGCGGATTAACCAAAAACAACAAAGGATTGCCGGCTTTTGAGGGAACAAAAAAAGGAAATAAAACAGCGTTCAATCTTTTTCTCACACCTAAAACAAATAAATCATTTAAAGTGAATGTTTGGTTGGATGGTCCCTGGGACAATGCAGCCTGGAAAGGCAAAAAAATAGGTGAGATTGTAGTTCCTGAAAATGCAAAGCAAGAGAGTACACAGTTTTCGATAGATGTTGCTGCGTTTGTAGATCATCTTGATAAAAAACATGCTATTTACCTGGTTGCTGAAGGAGCAGAATCGGAACTGTTGTTTGATTTACAGGGTTTAGGTTTTAGTTCTGTAAAAAAGAAAATTACCCGTCCTGTTCCACCAGTGGTAACCATTACAGTAAATGGAACTGACCTTAGCTTGCCTGAAACACCCGTACGTTCAAATAATACAAATGGTTTGGTAAACTATGGGGAATATGAAGTGAGTTATCCGCTTCCTGCAGGTACTACCAGTATTCCGGTTGTTACAGCAAAAACCAATAATCCTTCGGTAAAAGTATCCGTAACCCAATCAACTTCCCTATCTGGAAAGGCAGTGGTGAAGTTAGATTATAAGGGTGTGGTTAAAACCTATACTGTGTTGATGGTAACAAAATAAATCTGTTATTACTGTTATCTTTGAAATATAAAAGTAATAAAATCTTAAAGCCACAGATTCACAGATTAAAGCGGATTAATCTGTGAATCTGCGGCTTTAAAATTTTCATCCTTCGAAATTCAATATTTTTTTCAGTGTAGTGCACTTAACATAAATAAGTTAATCGCAGAATCTACGCTTTGCATAATCAGGGTCTGCCAATTAATTTTAAATTCGAGCTATTCAGTTTGAATTTTCAGATTATATTGTCATTGAAATCCATTCGTATGTTTCAGAAATCCTGTAAGTACTTTTTATTAGTGTTACTAACCTTATTTCATCTTTGTTATACGAACAATGCCACTGCACAAAGTAGTAATGCCAGGGCTATTGCATTGAAGGTTTCTGCTGATAGTCTGGCAGACAAGAATGCTTACAGGGCCGCCGCAGGTTTATATATGAAAGAATTTCAGGCAAGAACCATGAAGCCTTTCAAAAAGTCGGCGCTTATTAATGCGGCTTATTATTATAGCATGGTGCAAATGCCCGACAGTGCATTGTATGCACTTGATCTCGCTACCAGGAAATATGGTTTTGCCGGTGTAGAATTTTTAACCAGCGATAGTCTAATGTTATCACTTGCTGATAAACGATTGTATAAAAAAATAATCAGCAGGTTGAAAAAAAATGAAGCAACAAAAAAGAACCCGCTAACAGCTACAATCAATACCAGTGATATCAGTTTATTCTGGAAAGTGTATGACCGTTTTATAAAAGATACATCGCAGGCAGCAAATCTTTTTTTAACTGAATATTTCGAAAAAGGTACCGTTGCATTACAGGAATATTACAGGGTTAAAACAAAAAATATCGGAGGTGTCAAAGGATTTGCGAATAACATGAAAAAAATGCCCAGATTCTATGCGGGCATAAGAGAAAACACAAAAAAAGTCGCTTCACTTACCGATAGTATCAGAGCCATTTATCAGCAACTGAAAGTATGGTACCCGGATGCAATTTTCCCAACACTCAGTTTTCATATTGGTGGATGGAGTTCGGGCGGTACCGTATCAGATTACGGATTACACGTTGGTGCAGATATGTATGCCAACAATCCAGATACCGACAAATCGGAGCTGGACGACTGGCAAAAAAATAATTCCGTGCTATTCAGTAATCTGAAATATGTAGTGGCACATGAATTAATTCATGCACAGCAAAACAGCATGCGTTCAGATACAACATTGCTTAAATATGTGATAGTAGAAGGCATGGCAGATTTTATAGGTGAACTGATCTCCGGTAAAACCGCCAATGAATTTCAGATTAACTGGGCAAAAGGGAATGAGAAACGTATCTGGGAGGCCTTTAAAAAAGAAATGTACCTCGACAGATATAATAACTGGATCGCTAATAGTAGTCAGAACAGGCCAGACTGGCCCGCTGATCTGGGTTACTGGGTAGGTTATCAGATTTGTAAAGCCTATTTCGAGGAAGCCAGCGACAAAAAGCAGGCGATCTACGACATGCTTCATCTCAGCGATTACAAAGGATTTTTGGAGAAGAGTAAGGTGGAGGAGAAGATGATGGGGCGTGAGAGGTGAGACGTGAAAAGTGAAAGGTGAAAAGTGAAAAAAAGGGGATGGGTTCTCTGTGCAACTCTGTGGATCACTCTGTGTAACTCCGTGGTTAACCACAGTGTACACAGAGTGATCCACAGAGGGGGTATTATTTTTCTTTCTATCGTGTATTTAATCAAATAAAGAATACGCTCCAGAGAATAATGCTGATGCACAAGTATAATTACTTACTTAACCCAACAGTGTAGCTCATAAAAAAGCCCACCTCAGTAAGGCGGGCTCTGTAGTCCCGACAGGAATCGAACCTGTATCTAAAGTTTAGGAAACTTCTATTCTATCCATTGAACTACGGGACCAAAAGAAATGATGAACAGAGGGATAATGAATATCCAATGTCCAGGTTTCTTTATGGTATTTAATATACCTGTTTATTTATAAGAACTTGTTATCAAAGTTTAGTCCCCACAGTAC